>Ga0209489_103278_pt1 | contig 31801 bp, 10 predicted proteins | sample SiratrowhiteBW_FD_187527 | JGI IMG/M metagenome (GOLD analysis project Ga0209489, IMG submission 187527) | Root nodule microbial communities of legume samples collected from California, USA - Siratro white BW (SPAdes) (version 2) | ecosystem: Host-associated > Plants > Roots > Nodule | place...
TTCAAACATTACAAACCTAAAACCCTTACAAAAATCATTCCTTTTCCATCAACAACCAAGAAGAACACTGTAAATCACACAAAGGACCAAACTTTACTTCAACCACCAATGGAAATCAAACCCTAAACGCAAAAACTTTTTATATTCCAGCAACGACAAAGAACAAAACACCAAAAAGACTTCCTTTTCTATCAAAAAGCATATAAAAACACAAACTTTACATGGAAATCAAACGCAAACAAACAAAAACATCATTTTCCATGAAAAATCACTTAAAACACTTACCAAAAACATTCTTTTTTCAACCAAGAACCAAAAATCATCATGTAAATGACATAAAAAAACAAACTTTACTTCAACCACCAACGGAAATCAAACGACAAACACAAAAACCTTTTTAGATCCAGCATAAACCAAGAATAGAAGTGTTAAACCACCAAAAAGGCTTCCTTTTCCATAAAAAACCACATGAAAATCCAAACTTTACACGAAAATCATTCCACAAACAAAAAAAAAACATCCTTTTGCATGAAAAATTACTTAAAAGAGCAACCTTTATATGGTTTTCCAACATAAACGAAATAAAAAAATCAACCTTTTGCTGAGACGAAGAGTGCAGAGACCTTGAGAGCGCAGACAGATCGAGAGAGCCAGACAGTGGACGAAGAGAGAGTGAGAGATACATCCATTGAACGAGAGAGTGAGAGTGTAGAGAGCGAGAGAGTAAGAATGCATAGAGCGAGAGTGAGAGAGTGAAGAGACTGAGAGAGTGGGAGTGGCTTTTGGGATTCTAAATTAGAACTTTCCATGCTGGCTTAAACAAATATTATTTTTCACCACATCAGAGGTGTCAATTGGAGTATGCCACGTGTGAGTGTCAACGTAACATTACTCAAATATATATTCCCAACTTGAGGGGGGCTGTTAAAATCTCACTCTCAGTTTCCAGCATGGTTTAAGCCCAATGGCTTCGGCCCACTTATTTAGCCCATTTTATAACATGCACCTATGTAAAAAGGCCAAAAATGTTGAAACTCATAAGACACATCAATTCTAATTTGAGTAGAATACAATAACTCTCTCTTTTCTCTTTCTCCTTCTTTTTGTTTTCATTCACACTTTGCTGCCATGAGTGTTCACTTTTTCAAGAAAAGTAACTGTGTACCAATTTCTCCCACCAAAATTCTGACACCACTTATATTGTTATCATTGTTTTAAATTATGTTAGAGTGAATCATTCCATCTCAGTGAAGAGTTTAATTATAGAAATTAAAAGTTATCACAATTATTTTGTCGTGTATAGAAAACTATGGATAGCAAAACAAAAAACTCTTGCGATGGTGTTTGGCTATTGGAAGGATTCATACAATGATCTCTCAAGATGGTTGCAAGCTATATAAGAAAATGTTTTCATAACCATTATACAGTATATTGGTTCCCCCCATGTTGTCAACAATGTAATGTTATATTCTTGAATGTGTTTTTTAGTCATTCAAGCCTTGCATTGAAGGATTCAATTATTGCAAACCTGTTGTTCAAGTTGATGACAAATTTTTTACTGTAAAATATCATTTGACTTTATTAATTGAAATTGCTCACATTGACAATCAAAGTGTTTTCCATTAGCATTTGCAATTATCTAAGGTGAGAGATAAAGGAGACTTTAATTTGGTCTTCTAACTGTTGTGTCAGAATGTCACACCACAATCAAATTTGTGCTTGATAACATATAGAGTATCAACCATCTTGTCAGCGTTAAACTCTGAATAAGTTGGATGGGAGGAAAATGGTCTACACTCAATATACTGCATACGCCACAATGCCTCAAACTTTACTAAAAAATTAAAGCAGTTGATTAACATAGGTATTTCTATTGTTCTTTTCTTTTTCAAAATATAGAAACATGATGTCGAATTTACATTATAGTATTGACAAAAGGTTATGAAATGAAACAACCCTAAGTTTAGGCCAAGTTATCAGCTATAAGATAGGAGTTTTGACAAGTTGTTTAATGGATAGATCAAATACCACTAAAGAAGTCGACACAAGCGTACGATGAAGGTAAGAGGTTTGTTGAACGAGGCATGAAGATAGAGTGCATGTTACGAGCAAGACATCAATACATAGAAGAAATCACTACCTCTGGAACAACCAACAAAAATCAACAATGTTTCATGTGCATACATACAATTGAGAAAACTTAGCCGCTAACCAATGTCATACTTAGTTAAATTAGGCACATATATTGTGTGGAATTTCAAGCTCTTAGGCTACCTTGTCCTCACGTGTTGTTGTTTGTTCCTCTTACCATTTACAACTAGTGATTGTTGACCCATTTATAATCTACAACACATTTTTAAGACATATCAATTACTATTCCATCTGGTTCAATATGAAGATTATTAATCATCTTATACAGGACTGAATTTCATTCTCAATCAGTCCAGGCAAATAACAACTACTCGTATTTATAACGAGATAAATGAATCAATTCAAAATAATACAAAAAAATTATTATCGCAACAAAGGTAATAACAGGTGAAGATAGTGAAAATTTTATGAAACAAAACATTTATATTTAAATTACAAATCTTGTTATTACTTTTTTTTTTCATTTTGTGATGTATTACTTATTTTTAATTTCTCATATTTTAATTCCTTAACATCATTAATTTAATCAATAAACTTATTTTCATACATTATAATTATAAAATTAAAACACAATTACTTAACTTTAAGAAAAATAAATTAACTATAATACAACAAAATTTACAAAAAAAAATTAAACAATATCAAATTACAAGTTTTAAAAAATAAAATAAAATAATTCTAAACTTAGTGGTCCAAAAAACTAAAGTCCTAATCAATCCAAAACTTAAAAAAAAAAATCTCAAAATGAAGTTGTGACCCAATCCACTACTTGTTCTTTTAACAAAAAAAATGCAAAAAGAAAATTTAAAAGTTATGTCTTCATGCACAACTTCCATTTAATTATATAAAATAAATAAAAAGTTAAAGTCATCTCATTATACACGATTTTAACAAAAAGAATTATATCAAAGTCATCAGAGACATGCTTCAGTTAAAAAAAAAATCCTAAAATGAAGTCGTGTATGGGTATACAATTTTTCTACTTCAAAGTAATTCAATCACGAGTATCATTCTGACAACATAAAATGTTTATGTGAGAAAAAACTTACCATATCCATAAATTAACCTCTCATTCTTTAGAATGTAATGAGTATATTTTTTGAAAGTGCAAATTTTTCATTAGCTTTAAATGCATTGAAAATGAAGATTTTGTTTTCATCTAAATATTAATTGGAAATAGTGTATTTCAGTCTATGATGAAAATATATAAAAAGTTTGATTATTTGAAATAAGAAAAAAAATTGATAAAAATTTATAGAAAGTTTGGTTATTTGAAATAAGAATTTTTTTTCTTTAGATTTGAAAGAAAATAAAGAATAAGTTTGAAAAAGTTTGTAAGCAGTGTATGATAGATATAATTGAAATTTTATTTTTTAATTAATAAAATTATAATATTACAAATTAAACTGTGGAATTAAAAATAATTAAAAAATGAAATACGATTAATGTGTTCGGTATGATCGATAAATTTAAAAAACTTATAAGATGTTAAGTTACACAATTGTCCTTAGATTGAAATTTAATGTATTATAAAATATGATTAATTTTTTGAATGTGATTAATTAATTTTTTAAAATATAAAATTTAAAGATTTGAATTTTTTGTTTGTAATTAAAATTAATTTGAAATGAAGATTAGTTGAGTAAAAAAAATTCAAATTTTCAAACATTGTCATTGTCAGTACATGCAAAATTTGTTAAAATTGATTTTTTTTTTCTTATCAGAAAAATTAATTAAAAATTAAATATAAACTACATTACATAAAACTCGTTCAATTAAATAAGATTTCTACTTCAGTCGAATATCTTAGTTAAAAAAAATACGAACGTCTCACGTTGTTAATATATGAAAAATTGTTAAATAAAAATAAATAATTATTAAATATTCATAATTATAAAAATATAAATTATATATATAATCGATTATATTATATATAATAATATAAAATTTGTATTAATAATATAAATAATTTATTTATATATTTAAAAAACAATTAATTTATTTAGAAAAAGTTTAAAAAAAATTACAATAATAATGTACTAAAAGTAATGCATGACCTATTATATATATTAAATAATCGATTGTCTTCTTAGAAAATTACACATAATCAAGAATAATGTAATTTATTATTATAGTCTTTTTTTTTTCTTCTAATCAATGCTTCTGATCTATATACCACAAACTCAACAATGCATGAGGCTTCAACTCAAACCACTAGAATCTATTCTCACACACCAACTGAAAAAGCTCAAATAAGACGACAAACAAAATTAAAGCACAAAAACAAAATAAAAACAAGTACGTTTGTATCATTTCACAAAGCTGACGTGACTTTCCATAAAAATCTCTTCATGCATGCGAGGAACGCCACTCCCTCTTTTCTCACATTTCGTCGCTTTCCTTTATTTGCAAACCAGTCGAACCAAACACACACGTATACGTAGGGTAAAGGAGAAGGACGAAAGTGATGTTCAATTTCTCTTTCCTGGTTTATTATGAGAAGTCCTTGGTGAAAAACTGCAAAAAAAGATGGTTTAAAATCAATTACAAAAGTGTAAAAGGACCAACTATCACAAAGAAATGAACCTTGGAAGGGTTCATCCTCATATGAGTTGTTCTTGTTGCAAAACAACCAACAATGGCGACAGAGTTAGGCACCAGCTCAAAGGTCACTGTAGAGCACAAACTAAAAATTTACCACTGAAAAGAGGAAGGACCACCATGAGAGGTCACTGTAGAGCACAAACTAAAAATTTACCACTTAACATATCCTCAAAAAATCATAATGACGTTATAGAAGCATTATGGAACGTGTGGATTTTTAAGTGCCGTATATAAATAGTTCACGTGCCATCCTTGGAACCATGGAACCAATCAACCCAGGAAGATAAGGTTGATATCCAGTCAAAGAAACTTCAATAATAGCTTCTGCTTTCATCAATGGCTTTCAATGGTAATAGCCAAAGCCATAATAGCCTTGAGAATGCAGAAAAGGAGGTGGTGGCTGTTCTGATACCTTTCCTAGCACAAGGTCATCTCACCCCGCTTCTCCACCTCGCAGGCCTAATTGTTTCACACAACATACCAGTCCATTATGTTAGCACACTCACCCACATTCGTCAAGCCAAATTTCGTTACCACAACTCCATTTTAAACTCAAAAATTCATTTCCATGGCTTTGAAGTCCCTCCATTTGTTTCCCCTCCTCCCAACCCCAACCACAATGCAGAATCCAATACTTTTCCACCTCATCTACTTCCTTCCTTTGATGCCACTTACCATCTTAGGGAGCCTTTTCGGGAACTTATTCAATCTCTCTCATCTAAAGCCAAAAGGGTTGTAGTCATCCATGACTCCCTCATGGCCTATGTTGCACAAGATGCTGCAAACATGCCAAATGTTGAGAACTACACTTTTCACACCACGTGTGCCTTTTTCACCTCCCTTTTCTTTTGGGAGAAAGTGGGAAGGCCCGAAGGCTTGCATGTCCCAGAACTGGTTCCTTCTCAGGAAGGATGTTTCCCAAGTCAAGTCATGGACTTCCTTCATGCTCAAAGTGAGCTCCACAAATTCAGTGATGGCGAGATCTACAACACAAGCAGGGCAATTGAAGCTGCTTACATTGAGTATATGGAGGGTTTCAGTGCTGGCAGGAAGGTTTGGGTTCTGGGGCCATTCAACCCTTTAGCCGTTGAGAAGAAAGATTCAGACGGAACTAGACACTCATGCTTGGAGTGGCTTGATAAACAAGAGGCAAATTCAGTTATATATGTGTCTTTCGGGACAACAACAACTTTTACAGAGGAGCAAATCCAAGAGATTGCAAGTGGGTTGGAACAAAGCAAGCACAAGTTCATTTGGGTGCTGAGAGATGCTGATAAAGGAGACATCTTTGATAGTAATGCTGCAAAAAGGCATGAACTTCCAACTGGGTTTGAGGATAGAGTTGAGGGCACGGGGCTTGTTCTGAGGGATTGGGCACCCCAATTGGAAATTCTGAACCACTCTTCAACGGGAGGGTTTATGACTCATTGTGGATGGAACTCTTGTTTAGAGAGCCTAACCATGGGAGTGCCAATAGCAGCATGGCCTGTCCACTCCGACCAGCCAAGAAACACAGTTTTGATGACAGAGGTTCTCAAGGTTGGTTTGGTCGTGAAGGATTGGGCCCAGAGGAATGAAGTTGTTAGTGCTTCGGTTGTTGAGAATGCTGTGAGAAGGTTGATGGAAACAAAGGAAGGTGCTGAGATGCGAGATAGAGCAGTGAAGCTTAAACATGCCATTCATAGATCCATGGATGAAGGTGGAGTTACTGCCACAGAAATGGATTCTTTCATTGCTCACATCACCAAATAGTCTTATCAATTCATATTGGTTCATAGTTGAATCTACCAGAATTTTACTGTTCATGCAAGATAGGTTTGGCATGAAAATACACTCATCTTTCTGTTTCGTTAGACATTGTATTGTAATAAGCATTCCTTATGAATTGTGTGCTAATATATTTTTCTATCTTCCTCTAGTTATTTCCGAAGAGCAAACCTTCTTTGATAACAGTAGTTGCCTTACATTTTGGATCTCATGCATGCTTAAATGATAAACGATTATAACATACTTAAATGATAAATACATAGTTTTTTTAGAGAAGCCATGCTTAATTGTCACGCATTAGCAATTTCAGAATTAATTTGTAACAGCTTGATCTTATTTTTATGAATTTAAATTCTTAAATTCGACAAATTGTTAGAGTGAAAGCAGTGATGAACCATATAGGACAAATGAAGACTGTGGAATATAGTGAGATGTTGAAGGAACCATCTCTCAGAAGCACGAGACAGATATTGAAGGTCCTGAAGGAAAGAGAGTAAGAAGGAGGAAAAGGTCTAATGAAGTTTCAATTGCATGGTACATCCTAACTCCAAATAAATAAAAATTGTCTCTAAGATAACACCATCACAACTCCATTTTATTCTATCTAGAAAAGGTTGAAATTATTTGACTACCAACGAACTTTGTATTTGTCAATTTCACCATCTACAAACAAGGAAAATTGTGAGAGATTTTCGAGATCTGCATAAAGAACACATGTGATATAAAAATCTTGCAGGAAGTGGGTCTTCTCCTAGTGCATTGGGGCCTTGAAGAATCAATAATTGCTTGTTGTACTTCTTGTTAAATTACTTTAGTAAGTCCTCTGACCATTTTCTTATTTTGCAATTGTTGTAAGCGTCCAAAGTATGAGTGACCATATTGGTTGTGCCAAAGCCAAAACTAAGTTGCTTTGTTCAGCTGCCAAATCAGTCCCAAGTCAGAATCTTTCACCTGACTATCTCCGTTTCTTATCACAATTTCATAGCCCTTTTCTTTTCTTGTAATTGTCCAATGCTCAACAAATTAGTTTTCAAATCTGGCACATACAACACATTTAAGATAGATTGTGCCTTACCTGATCTAGTTTGGATATTGAATTTACCACAATAAGTTCTTATTTTCTTCTCGGATCTCAACATCCTTTCCTTTTTGCACCACATAATTTTAGTTCTCATTGCTCATATTGGTCCTACACTCTGACGCTGTGACCAAATCAAAAGCACTCAATATGTGCTTTATTTTCCTTTTGGCTTCTCTTTTGACATCTTTTTCAGTTCCTTTTCAGGTTTACTGTTTCCTTTTTCCCTTTCCATGCACCCTTGTTGTTGTCTCATCTACTTGGTTTTTGTGAAACTTGTAGAGCATGTGTTTGAGCCTGCAACATGTTTTGATGTCTCCTTGCGCAAGATGGTTTCAAGCACCTTTAAACAAAGATAATTTTTGGCATTTAAATTCCTTAATTTTATGTTATCTACCTCCATCTTTTGTTGTAACAACTTAATATCCCTTATCTTCCTACAAATAAGGTAATCGGCTAGTAAAAATAAAATAAATAAAACTCCTAGCAACTTTGACCTACTCAACTAACAGTTTTGACGTCATCCAAATCAAAATTCATTTTGATTGAAGATGTAATTAATAAACATCATAGCATGTTTTTCAAAGATTGATCCAATTTTAGCATTATCTCAAGTGACTTTTAACTTTAAAGTTAGTGGATAACATTGAAGTTGAAACATGCCATACAACCTTTTTCCAAACTATATTGCTCACTTTGCAAATTTCTTTGATTCGTTAGTATTTTAAACAACACATGTTTCATCTTCAATGTAAAATGACTTCTTGTTCCCACATTGTTTCTTTTTATCACACTACTTGATAACATATGCATTACAGATATGACATTCAACTCACACAATTAACTTAGTTAATCTAATGCACAGTTAAAATTTATGTAAATATTTTTTTTTTCTAAACACGAAAGTTACCAAAATGTCAATGTTTCAAGCAAAGCTTTTCTTCAAAAGTAAACATTATGTAAGAAAATCAACTAAATAAAAGTATCTCTTCTATAGCAAATTGCTTAAAAATTTCCCCTAAGATAATTTTCATATATATTGATGACTAATAAAAAAAATTATTATTGTTAAGAAAGATATTCAAGACGTTGAATGGTAACGATATGTCTAAATACACTACATATGCGAGCTTATTTACTCTAAATCATATATTACAAACCTATAAATCGCTGTTAGAATAATGCAAAAAATATTATTCTATTTTCTAACAGTTGCTAAGGTATCTCAAAAGTATCTCAAATTTGATCCCTGTTCTGTGACCAAAATAATTTTTACACCTTTTTTCATTGTTTTGAAATAAGAACTTCATGTCTTCAACCTGTAACATGTCCTTCTCTTACTAGTCTTTTACTATAAAATCCCTCTTGATATATTTCATTGTTTTAATATCTGGAACAATCTTTCTATTGCGTTTTGTGCGCTTGCAAGACAGATTTATTAACTTGATTTTCAAGGGTGTTTCTAATCCACTTGTTGAAATGACATCAAGTCCCTCAATATGGTTACACATCTCACATTCACAAGAAAAAAATTACTTATTAAAGTAACAAAATTCTATTTCCAATGAATATTACCAATTGAAATTTCTAGTTTATTTTGATGACTTACTAACCTCGTAATGCTTCGGAATCTCATGGTGACCCTTCCCATCTAGGTAACATCAACAAACTTTAAATTCAAACCACAAAGTTGACAATATCACCCATCACCCTCTGTTAGGACATCTAGGCCTATGCTAAAAAAAAAATAGAAGATAAATAGGGTCGACTTGCAAATAATACTCATAATTATCTAGTACGAGACTTCAGGCTTACACTTGTTAGCTGAAAGCGTCATCGAACTTTGTTGAATTACCTTGAATAATTTCATCTAATATTTAAGGTCATTTTTTAGGGCTATCAGATGTCTCTAGTCTTAACAATATTGAGGTATAGGAAGAAAAATAAACATGAAAACTGTACAGTATCTACTGTGTCCTTGATACTCATCACACAATTAATACAACATTGTTATGGACAAAATTGGAAGCAAAAGGCAAAATTTATATTTCTCCAGGTGAAACAAAGTAGCTGCAAGCATGCTTCAAAATTGCTTGCAAATTAAACTTGGAAAAAGTGGTTGGCAGATGATACCGAGTATGCTGTGAGATTCATAAAACTGATGCGGACTTTCCCTATCAAAGTTTGTTGCATTCTCCTTAACCAGTTTTGAACCACGGATCTCTACAAACCAGAGAAAAAATTTACAACTGAGAAGCAATCTAAAAAAAATGACGCCCATCAATATACATTTATGATGAAGGTTGAATTGGTCAAAAAGTAACTTTAAAAGAGTTAATTTTCTTCCTCACCCTTTATTTTCTTTGAATATAATGGTGCCAAATAACATCAGATAAAAAATAAAAATAAAGAGTGAGGGTGAAAAATAACTTTTTTAAAGTTACAGAGTATGATTAGAGTATCATTTTGCCCACCACATATCAATCCATATCCTTCTGTCTGTCAATTTAACAATAAAGAAGTCCCTTCTATGCCAACTATGTCTGCGAACTGTCATGGACTCAAGCGTATCAGAAATACTCAATTGCTATTTTCATTATAAATCATAATGAAATATAGGTAAATTAAGCATCACGTGAAACTTTTGTTGAAGTTATTTGGTGACCATGACACTCATGACTAGTATAATTTTTTTGAACAGCTGAATGAAAACAAATGAACTAAAAGACTTATTATCAAGATTGAGCATAACAAAGATGTATTAAGAAAGATAAACAGGATATCATCAAAAGAAAAAGGCAAGACAGACAGAGAAGGAAAACGAAAACATTGATTAGTAAACCCAAAATACTGCAAGTCATCGTTATGCTGAAAGGCTTAAATCAAAATGGTCATACACAAAAGCAAAAAACATTATACCAAACAAATGGACACAAAGCAATAGTACAAATAAGGAGGAAAGGCAAATTACTATCTTGAAGCATGTGATTTAATCCTTGGCATTTGCCAAGAGATATATTAATCCCTAATATTTTAAATGTGCGAAATAACCCCTTCCATAGTTATTTCCAAGCTAAGTACCGATGGATTAGATGTGGACGAGTTATTCTGCACATTTTGACAACGTTAGAGAACAAAATGCACCCTTTGAAGAGTCAGCAACAAAATCACACATAACCCAAACTTTAAGATACTAATTTGCACTTCTCCCTACTGATTATTATGAAACACTACTGAAGATGTATGATAGTGTAAACACACCAAAAAAAGACACAAGAAACTCCAATACAAATACACAATAAAATGTCAACTGACAAACATGTCAGAAAAAACTGCTAAAGTAATTGTACCAGTTTCTCACTCCAGAACATTCTTCTTGACAATCGTTATCTCATTAAGATTTTCAATCGCTCATATTCTTCAATTTTCATTCTAATCTTCCCTGATGACTACATAAAAAACAAAAAATAATCAATGAACAACCATTATAATGTTTTGGGAACTAGATATGTTAACAGAACAATAACATCGACAATACCCTCATCCCACAGATAAAAGAACAATAAGGCAAACAAAAAATCAAAAATACATTGAAACATTAAAAGTCACAGCATATGAAGTATCCGTTGGGAAACATTGATAGCTTGACTAGGTGTGGTAAGGCATGCAATAAGCACACTACTTGAACTTCATGCACCCAAAAAAAAAAAAAAAGGTGATATCATGTCATGTTCATGCTAAATGAGCATATGTATATGGTGCAGAATGTAACTATCCAAACAGTGGAGTATGGACAAACCCAAAATACTGAAAACCTTTACTATACTCACAATTTTGATTTATCCAATGGAAAGATAAGAACAAGCTTCAAAATAACAGTCAATAGTTTTTCTTGTTCATCAGGGTTGAACCTACCTGTAAGGAAATAACTGGCTCTACGATGTTATCAATATTTTCCTTGAATAGAGACATAATCTGTCGTAATTTAGCATCCTTGTGCATCAGCAAAAGAACAGAAGTAACAGCATTCACCTTATTCAAGCAGTTCTTTATATGTTGAGAACATTTGTCAGATTTTAGTAACACACTACTATCATATATAGCTGATCCCATTTTCTTCAACACAACATTCATAACTTTATGGCACCGGTCAAACAAGAAAAAACAAGGTAGAAGATAATAATGCTGGGTGGAAGGAGTTCCATGTTCATCATCTTCTCGAATGCACTGTAGTAAAGTGAAATTTAGAATCAATGAAAGTACTAAAATCAATTCATATCAAAAAAATTAAGATCCATTTATTTAGAAAATAAAATAAAAGAACACTCATAAATTACTAGAAGCACTTCTAGTATCAGAAAACATACTAGGGAGGGAGAGCAAACATTTAAACAGGAAATTATACATACATATATATATTATAAAATCAATTCATGTTGTCAACAGAAATTAAAACCCGTTGCTTTCAGAAAGAAAAATGTGCGAAATTACAACCACTTACTAAAGTCAGATCAGAAAACATAATAGATATCTAGCAGAAATTTTTGTTAAATAAAAAACTAAAGATAATCTTCGATAAAGATGCCTTTAGACCAGGATGAGAAAATGAAAAGATATTGCTTGTTTGTTACAAATAATACCTTGAGGTTCAAGGGTTTTTTCTTCCATATGCCCTCAACTTATTATATGGATGTTAAGCCATAAAAAAGATAAATTAATGCATGATAAAAAAGAATTAAGTCCTAGCTGGTGTAAGCACCCATAGAAGAGTCAAGTTGTCATTTTTCTGAATAAATTATCACATTGGTTAAAATTGTAATATTGGTATCTGTTGTTAAATAACTCCAGAAACAGTTATTAAAAACAAAAAATCAATCATCTCAGAAGTAGTGACAATTTAGAAACTATTCCCCCCATCGCCTTTAATATGATAATGGCTTGCAGACATTTAGCTAGATTCTACATTTCTTCTTTGGAAGTTGTCAATTTTTACTTTATATGTAGATACTGTAGCAATCAATCATAATATTTTAAAAACACTAGACATTTTGACTTTCAAAATAAAAACTTGGACAGAGAAAAAACAATTAGATAATTTAGATGTAAAAAGCATTATCAGGGGTATCCAAAAGAATAAGTTAGACAAATAGGTAACAACACAGTTCAAATTCATATAGTAGGCTAGTCAGTTTTTGGAATCATACTTCTTACCTGCATAGCATCCATCAGATATTCAGAAAGATGACGGCCTAGAGTGCTAATGCTTTGTTCAGAAAGTCTTGTGGGCTTCGAATCCACTGTAACAAGCATTCTCAGGAGAGAGCAACTATTATCCAAAGAAGGTTTTTGCGGCTGTGGTACAAACTAGGAATGAGAAATCATTCTTACAAAAAAATTCTAAATGAGCTAGGAAGGAAGCACCAAGTAAACAGAAAAAACCATAATGCAAAAGAAAACTCAAGAAAATGTGTCAACTTACTATCTGATCAATAATCACTTTCTCTATCATCTGTAGAACAAGAGCATTGTCACCCATCTGTGCAATGTACGAACATAGAACAGTTGTTATTGACTTTAAAGCTTGGCGACGTGGGTCACTCTTTAAACAAGAGGAACCAAATTCTGCAAAATTGAAAAGAATAACATTTCTCAATCTCTGGAGCCTGAAGATTACTTAAAATAGGTTTAGAAAGATTCAAAAATATAGATAATTCAATCACCAAAGATTACTCAAGCAACTTTTTCTTGGTCTGGGATGAACCTATTGCTAATATGTTATACATACATAGCAATGACAAATATTTTCTTCAATTAAGTAACTTTGCCAGCTAGAGCATGGAAAGAATGCCCATATAAATATTGTTATTTACAAGTTACCAAGCAATGCAAATTTGGATGAGTACAGATTGCAATGTAGGAGTAACCCATTGGTGATGGATAAACGATTACTAGGCTTGCATTTTAGGAGTTAACAAATAAAGATGAAAGTGGTAAGAGTAGGATGGAATTGGAGGGAGAGGAAGACGAGAGAACAAGAGAATAACAGAATGGATGGCTGGCCGGAGTTGGATAGGAAGATGTGAGGATCGTGCTAGGGGAAGAGAGAATGATTATTTGAGGTACGATAACAGAATGAGAGTTATGAGGATTCTTAAGTAAATATCTGGCTAGGCTGCGTGAAGGAGTTCTTCCTCAGGAAAGGGATTATTCTTATTTCAGTTTTCTTCATTTTCATTTAGTAAGGAGCTCTGCCCCAGGTACGGTCTATTTTTCCTTGACTCTTTATTGTAATAGAAGTTTCCCCTCTGATTAGTCATATTTCAGTATCAATACTATTCAGTTTTTCTATTCTATTTTTGGGCCATATCACATGGAATATGTTGTTTTGCATTGCCAATTTCAACCCCAGCCAGTTCTTTCTGATCCCAACTACCGAGGATTATGGACAAAAGCACTGACTTGGAAAAGTGAAACAAGAAATGGATAATATCAAAAGTTATACAACAGGTAGTCCAAATAAATATTTGTAAGATACCAGGAGAAACTTTGAAACGCAAGACCAGTGTGATGAAAACACTCAAGTAATCTGCAATTTTGATGTGTCCATCTCTATAGGATGAATGGAGAATCTCTATGATCCTAAATAAGACACAGGAGTCTAGATCATCACCTGAAATAGTACAAAACAAAATTAATAACCCAGAAAATTTTACAGCATTTATATCATTGGTATCTAAATCCAACGTCTACTTAAGAGGCAATGGCTACATTGAACATTAAAAACGTTGGTACAGGAAGTGAGGGAAAAATGCTGTACAAAAAGTATCCTCCATTGCTTTAAGTTGTCAAAACACTTATATCACAATAACATCACAAAGAATCTTAGTTGGATCTCTCTGAGATAATTTACGGACAATGTTCTAAGCTTTAGAATTATCAGTGCAACATCTACTTTGTGGGCAAAAGTCCAAACTTTCAAATCATCCTCACGAGATTTTAACAAACATAACCACATTTTTTTTGTAGGCAAATAAAATAAATACAAAAATAAGGCTGCCATGTCAGACAAATATCTTCATTGTTTGGTTTTGATGAAACAATAATTACATGTTTTTATAATTAATTTCACTAAATAAATATTACTTAAATCTTTGAGGCATACACGTAAGATGTTTCCAAAAAGAATCCTCAAAAAAACATCAAAGCAGTGGGCTTCTATGCTATATCTATCACATTAATTAAAACAAAAATTATTGAAAAAAGGAAGAAAAAAGTTGCAAACTTATTCTCCTCAAACAAATTTAAATTACAAACCTTTAAATAACTTGTGATCATGTATAATGCGAAATTTAAAATTAATTGACATTAGTTATGCAAATGATAGTAGGTAAAATGTCAAGTGAGGAGGTATGATGACTAAATTGATAAAGAAACATCATGTTAGTGAAATTTTAAACAAGCCTGAAAGCGTACTTAGGCAACAATAGGCTATTGACTTTAAAATAGGCAGGTCCAAATGAGAGAAATAGTAAAGGGAACATAAAGAGAGCTCTTGAGATTCTCTAGGAAGACTGAGAAAAGGACCATAACATATCTGTCCTGCAAGGCAAAAAAGCAAAACAATCAGAAGCCAAAAAATAACTCACAGGTGTGGTATTACTAATATGTCAACAGCATGTTCATGTTTACCTCCTTCTTGACATGTACAATAAAAATCTTGCAATGACTGCTGCATGTTGTCATACATGCAAACAAGTGATGAATTCAACAAAGCACACTGTCCAATATGAAGTTGAAGACGTAACACAGCCTATGATGAACAAAAAACGTTTTGGGTAAAAGGACATACTACATTGCAGACTTAAGAATAATGCAAAGGAAGATTAATCTCTCAAAATTCTGTCAAACCATGAATTTCAAACAAATTGCTCCTTATCAAATCAAAATAATAACTACCTGGGAGCAGGCTGGGTGTTTATCTCCAAGCTGGATAAGCAACAGAGGGAGATCTCCAATCCATGCAAGTAAAGCATCTTGAAGATCTAAATTTTCTGGATTGCTTGTCTCTATGGAAAGCATGCTTTCAATCTACATTTGGACCAAAGACAAAAAAAAGCACCTTAATCTAGAAGGAAGGAAATAAATTGCTTTCATAAAATTTCATTTCAAGAATGTTTGCAGAATGAGATGAGTCCAAACTTACATAAGTTAACATATCTTCAATAGCAGAAACACAAGCCAATTTCAGCATGGAACCTGGCTTGCTCTCCCTGAATGTCAGGGTAAAAGCCTGCAAGTGTCAGAAATCCATGTTAATAGCAACATCAAACCTTTATAGGAAAGAAAAAAACATCATAAACAAAAACATGGCACAAGATGACACAACCATAAAATTAATTCTTTCAGTTTAATTTCTAGTTTCAGTAGTTGATATATTTTCACTTATAATAACAACAAAAAGGTCAGACTTAGTTTATTGTTTTCAAGAATTCGCAAGGCAACTGGTGATAACAAAATCTTGATTTGACCATGTCTTTCACAATATCTGGAATCAGACAGAGAACAATGAGAAACAGAATTTTGTAATTATTGTCGAAAACATAAAAGAAACCAAAGGCCAGCAAATATTAAAAACCAGAATATCCAAAAATAATGGCATTTTCACAATCTAACAAAAATGACATAGAATTCCTTCAACATGTCAAACCTGAAGAAGACGTGATGTCCAATAGCCTGCCCCACGTGAAACAAATTTAGGAATAAATGGAAGGAGTTGAACTAAATGCTCTTCCCAGACAGCCTTGGCAGACTGTGTAGCCCAGAAGAACTGCATAATAAAAATTCCAGCCCATTTCAGACATAGAATGACAACTACTTTCAACTCAAAGAAAATTCAAAAGGATTATGTTAGCATATCTATCAAACCTTCCCGAGCAGAGCATTTTCAAAAAATTCAAGAAATTTCTCCAACAAATTAGGAGGAAGACACATCCATTCATTTAATTCAAAAAATATTTTGGCAATGACCATGTTCAAGTCAAGCAACCTACCAGAATCCTGCAATGCAAAAAAAGAAAAAATTAGTTTATTTGAAATAAGAAGAACATCACAATCAAGCTGCTCCTCACTCCATGTCACAATTGGAACTAGATCACAATAACACAAAAGAAGAAGGGTAATCTACCGCAGAACAATTTATAGGGGTAAACTATACTTGTTTTTGGAATATATACTTGACCTTTTTAACAAACCAAATTTGAGGGCTGATGACCAAAGCTAACACAAAATCAAGATCAACTCAAGAAAGGTTGCAAAATTTAATATTTCAATTACTACTCAAAATATTGACAGAAGCTTTTGCTTAGACATACATAAATACATGATTTTTAGAGTATACCAGTTGGAACACTAGACATGCCTTGTAAAAAGTCACATTTCAGTCAATCTTACAGTTCAAATGATAAATGGTATATTTTCCTCGGAGGAAAAACAATATTATGAGATAAAAGGGAACCTAACAACAAGAATCATATCTCCTCCTTGGACCTAATTAGAAAAAGAACACGACTTTTGTCAGGGCAACTTCCTTGGCAGGTAGCAAAGAAAATTGAGAGCTATACCTCCTCCTTCTGGGGACTTAGTCTTATCTTCTTAGAAAATTTCTTTTTTACAGACAGCCACCAAAACGTACGAAAATAATCAACTTAGCAAACCATTATATTTGTTGAAACAAAACAAATTTATGTTGATTGGGTTATCAAAGGGGAAAATAGCTAATCTGAACAGTTCCATCTCCTCTTTAGACCACAATTTTACAATTAGTTTCTACTCACCAGTCCCCACTAAAGGGTAAAAAACATAGACACATACCCTTGCTGAAAGATGATCAGCTGGATTCAGGGGAAAAAGAGGAAATAATTTCTTCAAGAGTACAGAAGAGATTGTAACATCCCATATAGCCACATCAGGTCCACCCTGAGAACTTTGGGATTCTGATTTCTTATCTGTCCCATAAGCAATAGACCTAACTATAAGATCTATGCAATGAAGAATAGATGTCATACAACCAAAAGACTTCCCTTCAAGACTTTCCATAGAATGAATCAATGGAATAAATTCCAGGAAACTATTTATTAATGCTGGAACTAGATCCTTCAAATTCTTTATGATATAAGAAAAACCTACACAAACAGATAAAGGATAAAATGGGAAAGTCAGACAATTAGTGAGAACATAAAAGGCATAACAAAGCTTTTAGAATTATTCAGACTCATGCAACAACATTCAATTTATATATGCTTCAAAAATCAAATTGTGCTTTTAAGTTATCATACCATTTGAGTTCATGGACATGTCAGCTTCAAAGGCATGCAATACCCTTTGTCCAGTATCATCCTATTGAAAATAGAAAATATTAGAAATAAATTGGTAAGTACAAAAGATAAAATAAAGTTAGCATTAACAACAATGAGATGTTTCACGCACCAAAAACTTACCAGGTCTGAAAAGCAAAAAATTTAGATCATAAACTATAGCTCATATTCTAATCATAGATATGTATTTATCCAGATAGTAACACGTCTTACAATTTGCACAAATTATGAAGTACAAAATGTATCCTGAGAAAAATTATGGGTTCCAGATGCACATAATTTGATCAGTTTAAGCACAAAACTGAGTATAAATGAAACGAAAAAAGAGACAGATTGCTAAAATAAAAATGCAGAGTGGTTTATGCACAGAAATACCAAAGCTTAAATTGAAAAATTGAACATAGCATCTGCAATTGTACTTTTTATACAAGTCATGAAGCCTTAACAGCTAAATGGAAATAAAATACCTTATTGTGCAAATCAGTTCCTCCTTTATTCCAAGGAAGGAGTGACAAGCAGCGAACCAACCCAGAAAGAGCATCCTTTAGTTTTCCTTTGTCTTGTAAATAGTATTGGTTCCTCCTTAGAATATCCTCATAATTCAGAAAAATCTGTTAACCACACAACCAACAAAGTGAATTCTAAGCATCCAATACAAAAATACAACAATTACAATTACAGTGGATATAAAATTAATTTCAGGAACAAGTGAAGAACAAAAGTATGCAAAAATAGAATAAAATGGTGGGCTGGGAAATAGATAATACAATGATGGCACATAAAACAACCATGAGAAAAATGGGAAATAGAAATGCAATAAATTGGTGTGTTTAGCTAACACAACTAAGAAAAATACTGGCACAGTAATCTGTCTATGAAATTTCCCAAATTCCTCAGACAAGTGTTCAATCGGTATTATAGTACCATTATAGGATTTCAGAATAATAAAAATATTAAATGTACAGAAATTTCCCCTCAATTAAGTTTCAACGTATTGTCATATCTGGATCAATGTTCTATAAAATACAGATATATTGAAGCATTGCTCATCTTTTTCTGTTCTGATTGTTGGGCAAACATTTCAGACAGAAAATAGCATAAAATACGAAAATCATCAGCATAAAACTATATCAAAAAAGTTGACATTGGGTCGATAAATAAATATAAGCTTTTATTGCAGAGGTGGATGTAAAATCCAATTAGAGGAGCATCAGAAAATTTAAGGAGCTCAGAACTGCTGCGATTGCAATAGAAAAATCCCCTTCAACCTCTCTCCATGTCCTCCATGTCACCCCCAAAAGAACACCACAGACCAAAGAGTTGCATATTAAAAGAAAATCTGATTTCAAGGAGCAACCATACCATATTGATAAAGAAATTTAGAATATGGAAAATAATATCACCTTTTCCGCATAAGATGGTGAAAAGGAAGGAGGGTAGAACTCGAGAATGAGATCTAAAAAATCAAATGCCATCATCCGAACATCAACTGACAAATGAGTCATTGCATTAAAAATGTAAGGCATCAATAAAGAAACGATCAGCTCTTGATTGTCCTACAAAACATAGGGAGAACCAAGTAACAGAATAAGGCAAATGAAGTTTCAAAAGAATCAATCTTTAATGTAATGATGTAGTCATATAAAGATTACTGGATATGTAAAGGAAAAAGAAATTAGATCCTCATAATCAGACTTCAGAAACAATAAGGATAACAATCAGCTTCAGAATATTACAGACAGCCATCTTGATGCACAACTATAATATTGATTAATAACCAGAGGCAATATAACAAAGCATAAATCATGAGAAAGAAACACCACCATTTAATTTTTCATAACTGATAAAAAAGATTTAAAAAAAAAACACCCCAATGGTAGTGGCATATAAGTGTATCATCCCAATGGTAGTGGCATATAAGTGTATCATCCCAATGTGTTAGAAAAGTGATTCAAGTAAATAAAATGAGAAGTACCTCTTTACAGCAAGGTAAAATCACAACTTTAAAAAGATCATACCACCATTTAATTTTTCATAACTAATAAAAAAGATTTAAAAAAAAAAAACATCCCAATGGTAGTGGCATATAAGTGTATCATCCCAATGTGTTAGAAAAGTGATTCAAGTAAATAAAATGGGAAGTACCTCTTTACAGCAAGGTAAAATCACAACTTTAAAAAGATCATACAATGATTTCCGAACCACTTTATCATCATCACCAATGCGCTCACGAAGTTTTTCAACAGCAGCATACTTGTGTGACTTCTGTTCAGCTGGGTGCCTGGTGAATAAATCCTTAATACCCATCAATGCATCTGAAGTTTAGAGTGCGGTAAAGAGAGTATTAATATGAGGATGACCAAATCTAAATGAAAATTCAAATGCTTAATTCCTGGATTAAATAAAGCAATGACATTAAGTTAGGAAATTACAATTCAAAAAGAAAGAGTATATTAGGAATAGGAACCAAGCCAACACATTAAAGCAATCAAGATATGCCATTAGAGTAACTTTCAAAAGATCCAAAAACTATAATTAACGACAGCTTAATTTTATTTTTGACAGATTTGGAAAATAATTAGTAATATTGGCAGTGCTTATGATCTTCATTTTAGGACTTCAGGCTTAATTTCAAACCAACTTGAGCTATCATTTCTAAAAGTTTTAAAACAAAATCAAAACCAAGGCTTTTGTTTAGTGTTTCAGCTCCAAACCACGGGTAGTTGCTATTTCAATCCGTTAAAATGTTCAGTTGATTATATTAAAACAAAATACAATACATTGAAATTTTGATGAATGACTAGAATTAATCACATTCCCTCCATGTGTTAGTAGCAAGTGCACAAGTGCAACTGGCCTCATACTTTTAAGGTTAATAGCTTAATAAGTTAATCTTTATTGTACTAAAATTTTTGTTCAACTCAGCTAATCAAGATTAATCTTTTTGAAAAATTTATTGGTTCTAAACATACAAAATTTGTTCTGTAGAGAACTAATGACACTAATATGCACATTTAAAGGCAATTACATTATGACAATACAATAAAACAAAAATATACCTCTACGAACTTTTGGATTGTGATGAGATGTTTGCTGGAGAAGTTCTTTTAAAGTCAAACCTTTCTTATTTACAGCCAAACCTGCCTTCTCGGCTGCTACACTCTGTTCCGGCAGAACAATTGCTGTTGGAGAGATGTTGGTTAGCTTATTTCATGACATTAAAGTCATTATAAATAAAAGTTATAAAACAATTAAAAGAAATTCCTTTTCTTAAGTTATGTGTGTAAAAGAGAGGGAGGGAGGGAGGGAAAGAAAGACTCTGTACTGTAAATATTAACAGAGAAGCAGATGGACATTCTTAAAGTTCACACAAAATATAAATATGTTTCTACTTGACAGGATAGTTTATTGCTTTTTTTAAAAAGAACAAAGTATGGCAAAAGAAAGCAGTTCAGGTAGTTCAGGTTGTTATTTGCATCAACAGAAACAAACACATTAAGTTGATACATCAAATTTCACTATGTCTCTTTGCACTTATCTTTGCTAATACAGAAAACGGTATATAGGGTACTAAACCAAAAGCAAACCACATTTAGAAAATGTAAACCAGTTTTTTACGTCTTCATAATCGGTTCTGTTAGTCAGTTTTAAAGCCATTTTCTTACATGGTCTAAATTGTAAGTTAATTCTTGAAAAAAGAATTGTTTTCATAATAGGGTTTGGTTCAAAAACTAGTTTTAAAACCAGTTTTGAACCAAAACCATTTCTGTCCATAAACCATTTTGGCCAAAAACCAAACCAGATTTAGAAAGAAAGAAAGAAAGAAAGTGATGTGGTTTCAAAATCTAATCCATGCATCTAATTTTAATTTGATTTGATTTTGTTTTTTAAAACCAAAATACGTACACCCATTAGTAAATAAACATGTCATAAACAGAACCTATTTTAATTTTGGAGCAGAAGGGTACCTTTAGATTTAATTTCAGTATTTGTTGTATTCTTAGGTGGTGGCAGTTTCCTCCCAACCTTTCGCCTTATTTTCTGAAAAATTTGAAAGTGACGTGTTAAAAAGCTCCAAAAGAATTCCAAGTTACAGATGCAGAAACGAACATAATAGAATTGTGCTACGGCCATAGAGGAAACCTTAAAGTCAATGCCATGTTGTTTCTTTGAGTTGGCTTTAGGACGAGTCATCTTGCCCTAAGGAGACTAAGAAAGCAGATGCAATAGCTGAGTTAGATTCTAGTGTCATTCAATTTAATTCATAGAAAGGATAAAAGAGATGAAAAAAGTACCTTTAGTGTAACTGCAATTTGGCCTGGGTGGTTGTGAGCGTGGTTGTGAGGTGAAATAGCAATTTTCAATATATTCACAATGTTGTCTCTCTGCTGGTTGTAGCAGCAGTGGCAAGAGTGAAATAAGGCCCAATCAGTGTTATAAGTGCAACAAACTCAGCAAAACTAAGAATTTCTGTGATTGTAAATTACTTTTATATCTGAACAAGAAGAATAAGTTCATCTTAGCATTTACATGATTCTCTGAAACACCCTTGCATTGTGAACACGGACACAGAGTAAAGCCAATGGTCCTATATATGAGTTTCTCCATAAGCATTTATAGGAGAGAAACATAAGAAGAAAAGAAAAAATTATCTTTGTCATGAATTAAAATTAGTTTATGCACTAATTTGTAAAAATTCTTTCATTTAACTTCTCTGAAACTTTTTTTAAACGTGTTCATAAGCTAGCCTTATAGAGCAACTCATGTCACACTTTTCTTTGTATTTTTCTCTCTTCTATAAGTGATTACAGAAATATTTGTCGAACCGACCCTAATACTAGAACTTCACAGTGAATTTCAACAAAAAGTTTGTAAAAGGAAAGCGCAAAAGAACAATTCAAACATTCCTTTACATTGAAAGAAAAAAGATAATCTAGCATATAACATTCTAGGGCACCTAAAATGCGAAAAACAATTCTACAAGTGCAAAATCAATAATCAAAACAATAACTACGCATAACCAAGTGAGTGCGGTAAAATCGAATAGAAGAATGAGAATAATGGAGTGTTACCAGAAGATTGGGTCTTCTTCTACGGTGACGGAGAAGGGAAGAGAACCGTAGAGGCTCCGAACTTCAAGGGCGGCTACTAAGCTATCAAGTTTTGCTTGTTGCGGCGGTGGAAGCAACCGTGCAAAGGGTTTAAAAGAAAATATGCTAAAGAAAATCTAATGTTTATAAATATATCATAAATATTTCATAAAAAGTTAGTTTAATATTCATCTTTAAATGTATATTAGAAAAACCATCCTAAAAATTTACTTTACAGCCATTTTAAATTTTGCGGATAAAAAGATTCGAAAAATCATTATTTACTCTTCCTTATATTTAAATTAAATCACTTTCAATAACGATTTTATCTGTTTTTTTTTTTTTTCAGAATATTGCTTTTAAAAAATAGTTTCTCTTTTTTTTTTATCAGCTCCCCTATCTCTTTTAACCTATTATTGATTTTACTATCTTTTATTTTAATTTAAATTATGAAGTTTTTAAATATAATAATTATAATCTTTAACTATTAATATAAACTATATATTTTTATAATTACTTTTTCATCTATATATTTTTAAAGTGATAATTAAGTTTTAGCTTTATAACTGATTTTTTTAATTGTGTTAACTTTTTTTACCATAAAAGAATAATATACAAAAGCGATAACACGTGTTTTCACTATTTATCGTTAATAAAAATATAGTCTTTGTTAAAATTATGATAACTAGTAATTGAAAAAATGTCGATAAAAATATTAACTTATTATAAATTTTAGCTATATAAGATAAATATTTATTATTTACAATAAAGAAGCTAAATACCGATAAAATATGTTTTCTTTTTTGTATGTTACTAATTTTACTGTGAATAAATTCTAGGAATAATTATTATTGAGAAATGTTAAAGAAAATAATTTAAGAGATACTAAGCAGATATTTAAATGGTTTTGACAAAGATAATTAAATTCATATTGTTAATAAACCTACTTGTTTGCAAGACATTTTTTTAGTGATTTTAATAGTTTTGTAAAGTTAGGATTATAAGCTTGATAAAAGAATAAAATGTTTTAGAGACTAAACACTTAAGTTGATGTATGCAGTAAAATGTCTGGTTGTACAAGGTCCATTGGACTAGATTCTTATGTCATGGATCAACACCAACCAATTATGTTATTTTAGGCTCAATTGGTAAAAATGCAATTCACTTATTTAAAACATAATATTTAAAATAAAATTGAAAACAAAATGTAAGGAAAATAATTGAAAAATAAAATCTACAAAATCTCATAAGTAATTTATAAAATCTTGTGAGAAAATAAACAAAAATTATGGAAATAATATTTGAAACAAAATCTGAATTTGAAATTTGCGAGGAAAAGAAATCTATAAATAATTACAAGCCATAAAATTGGAGAATTAAATCTCATAAACAAAATCTACAAAATTGGAAAAAAAAAATAATGGAAACAAAAAATTGAAACAGACTCTGAATATGAAATCGGCAGGAAAGAGAAAGCTTATAAGAAGACACAACACATGCTACACTAAAATAGGCTAGAGATCTAGTTGTGTTATTTTCTTTTGTCTTCAATTTTCTTTTTTGTAATTCTTTTCAATTTGCCTCTATATGGAAAGCTAAAGTTTTTTGGACTGGTTCTCTTGTGATTTCACATTGAATTGTGAGGTTCTATGCAATTTAGTGTTGTTTTTTTTTTAATTTCTCTAACAGATTACGCTAAACGGCCTACTCTTCTTAAGTCTTGATTTCTGCCTAGAAATTATTCTTGAACATTGTTGATAATTCAATTATGTTTTTTAATTGGAATTCTCGTTTAGTTTGCTTATCCTAAACATTCTCTTGTTTGCTTAATTCAAGAGGTAAAAGACTAAAATTTTCACAGGCATACGTTTAAACTAAACGCAAGTGAGGAACTTAATGAATTGATTAATACTTGTTCGATTATTTCGCAAATTGATTGACATTTGTTTAGTTAATTCGCTTCTGTTTAGAAATTGGATGAATGATATGTATGCCAACTGATGAAGGATTCAATTATGAATAGACTCAATAATCAATCTGCCTTTTAATTTGCTTTAGTCTTATCTTTTTAATTTTTTGCCTTCAACAATGTCTTTCTAATCAATCTCTTTTTGAACTCTATTCTACTAAATTTGTAATTGAATTCGTTAGGAGACAACTTAGGATTAACTAACAGTATCAGTACTCTAACTCTGTTGACTTTTCATACAGCAGATGTTCTATGTTGAACACCAAACAATTCAAGACACTTCATTAGATAGTCTGTGTGTGTATGTGTGGGTATGTGCGTGTGTGTGTGCATGTGGGTGTGTGTGTTTGTGTTCGTGTGGATACGTGTGCATGATACCTAGTGACGACTAATATTTGGATATTAACCTAGGTCCAAAAGTCTATAAATATAACTTTATTCTCAAGGAAGTAGTAACCCAATCTCTTTTACTTACTCACTAAATACTTCTAAACTCAACTTAGTAAGAACCAGAGAAATATTTAGTAAGTAAAATAGATTGAGTGAGTACTTTTTGTTGTTTTTATTTTGTGTTGAATTTTTACGCATATTTTGTTATAGTTTGTTCATGTCATGCTTAAATTTTGTCACTAAAAGACTAAAGCAAAATGCTACTAAAATTTTGTGAAATATGAGAAATGTTTATTAAAATGAATATGCTAATCAACTATAAAAATGTTATTCTTCCTTAATTGGATAAGCTCGAATATTTGATTAAAATGTAAGTTTTCACACACATATGAGAGGAAGATATGAATCATTAATAGATTAATTGAGAAGAAGATATGAATCATTAATAGATTAATTCAGCACACATAATTGATGACTACAAGAGAAAAGTAGAAGAATTTACACAATTGTTTCTGCTAAATCTTGGTAGTAATAATGATGAAGTGTATGTGTCCTTGTATGAATTGTTTGAATTAAAGAGGACTATTTATTATAGAAATTAAGGAACAACTTTTGTGTGATGACTTTTTTAAAAATTATACAACATGAACATGACTTCGTAGATTGTTAGATTTTCAAGTGTGTATTGATAACGTTATTTTTTATGATATTTTTGGCCTTATTTTTATAACGGTATCAACTATTTATAAGTTTGGAACCTACTAAATCTTATGTTTTTATCTTTTTCTTATAAATAATTTGTTTCTTATTATAAATAATTGGTCACTTGAATTTTTAATCAAATTTTGCTCTAAATCTCATTAAAATTTTCAAACAATTGAATAAGAGACATTTGGATAAAGAAGAGTAAGATTGGAATTCTTTAGGAGCAAATAAGGACAATAGACTTAATGATGATGATAGTTGGGTAGGGCTCAATAGACTTGAGTCGGGCGCCACTCTCTTTCTCCATTGTTCATTCTTTTTATCTTGTTGGAGTTTGATATAATCAATTAAATTCTCACACTACAAGCAAAACTGAAATTGTCAATAGAATTTTATTCATCAATAAAAGGTCGATGAAAAATTTTGAACTCAATTTACTAACAGATTTATTGACGAAAAATTTATCGTGAAATTACTCGTCGGTAAATTGACAACGAATTTATTGATAGATTAAAATTATTGTTAAATACGTCAATAAATTGATGGTCAAATTACCGATAAACTATTATAAAATTTGCAATAGTATAATAATGATTATAATACTAATGGTAATAATAATAATAATAGTAATAATATAATAGTAATAATCATATTTTCATAATAAATATAATAATAATAATCATAATATGACGAAAGAACTTCTCTAACCAAACGGTTATAGGTTTTATTGAGTACTTGAGAAGATCTAGAGTGTTTAAAACTGAACCAATTAAAAAAAATAAATCCAAATGACAAAAAAAAAATGAAAATTCTTATTGTTTTGGATTTTTTTTATTAAGAATGACCAATTTGATTTAGTTTTAGTCTGTGGTTTGAATTTTCAAAACCGACCAAACCAAATCACAAGATAGATTCTATATATTTATTATTATAATAATAATTTATAAAATTCAACCTAATTCTATTTGTAGAATTGTTTGGTTCACTTTACATATTTAATTTATAAGTTTCTTCATTCCTCTTCACCATCCACGTTGTCAACTCACTTGAGGGGGCACACCATCAATTCCACACTCTTGCTTTATCTATTGTTGTATTTTTATGTTATTGAAGTTTATCTTAATTTTTTTTCTTTGTATTTGTTAACTATAGGTTATTTTAACTTTTGATTCTTCTTCACCATCCACATTGTCAACTCCCCTTGAGGGTGACACCATCAACTACACAGTCTTACTTGACTTGTTGTATTTTTATGTTATTGAAGTTTACCTTAAATTTTTTTATTCATATTTGTTTGCCCTAGATTACAAGAATATATGATTTAGCTTTTAATGATATTAAATATTTAATTTTATGATTTAATTAGTATATTATGCAATATATTTCTCAGATTATGAGTAACATATTTATTTATTATTATATTTTAATTTAAATGGTGAAAAAGAAAGAGTAAATCTTTAATAAAAGAAAAGATTAGAATAAAAAAAATAAAACTACAAAAATTGAACTAAACCAAATTGCACAAATGTTGAAGTTGTTGATGATGTATTTTATGCATCCAATCAATGAAGCTTTACAACATTATTAACTTCTTAGCAAGTATATCAAATTGTACAAGTAGTAAAAGTGAAAAGTCCTAAGTATCATTTTCTAAGAGATTTGCATGTGTTTAGTTAATGTGAATTTTTACTAATTTAGACTACAATTTAGCAACATTGGTTCAAATAAATTTAGCAAGTTGTGATAATTCTAAATTTAAATAATTCAAAACTACAACATTAAGTTTATGTCACTTGATTAGTGTAATGATTTAGCAGAGTTGGATTCCATTAACTCAACTCAAGACAATTCATTATCAGTATGTCTCTAGCATAACTCTAACATTCGTAACATAAGTTCACTAGTCTTAAATTCTTAGAGACAAATTATAAATCTTAATGTGAAAATATCAGTCCCTTAGTTCTTTTACACAAGATTTGCATTAAGAATAAGTGTTTAGAATGACAAATAAATATAAACTATGTTTAGAGTCACATCTCTAAGTTGTTCAATCTTGAAATCAAGTTCTAAAAGCATTTTTCAATGTTTAGATACACAAAAAAGCATATAAAATCAACCATGCAACATGAAGCTCCAAGAAAGAACACAAGAGTCATGTCTAAATTTCTATTGTAAGGAGAAAACTACAATGAATTGAGATTTATTATATCCAACCCCAATGAAAAGGAGAGTTAGCTAGTCTTATACATTTAGAACACAAAAATTTGGCAAAGATAGTGGCAAGATTGAAGTGAAAATCTTCCTAACCTCTTCCTTTTTGCAATAACAGGTTCCAAAAATCCTTTTTTTTTTTAAATTCCATTCTTTCTTCTGAGTTAACCTTTTTAACCACCCCAAAATGGGCCTTCCCACTAGACGAGCATAACCATTCACTAGACAAAAAATAATTTTTTAAACAATATTTACTTTCTCCTATTAGTTGAGTGAAGGCGGTTCTTATTTGGTGGGAGTGTCAAACCTTTAGTTGGGTGAGTGTTCTTCTAGTTGGGCAAGCACACTGCTTTTAAAAATAAAAAACATGTGTTGATTTAAAATATAAAAAATTTAACGTTATTGACATATGAAAGAAAGGGTTCAACTTTTATGATCTCGTGAATTGATGCAAGTTACATGTTAGACATTGTAAAAATGTAATGCAGGTAAAGTAGAATGTGTGTGATAACTTAATTGAAATCCTTTTTAACATAAAGGAAAAACAAATGATGATATAATTTGTATTGAATATACGAAAGTATTTAAGACCAATGGAAGAAGATAAGTGTGTATATTTTCTTTTAACATGTTACACTTTGTCCACAAAGAAGAGAACAAGTTTATGCCAATGTCTTAAATGTGTTAAAATACCACAAATATACTTTTCAAATGTTAATAACCTTGTATCTATCCAGTGTATGCAACTAGTTGGTCTAAAGCCTTCTATGATGCCTTGATGCAACAATTAATGTATATGTTTATTCATGTATTGTCGTAAATATGAGACATATTATAACTTGATTATGTTCATTTTTCAATTCAATTTTATTAAAGTCACTAATCCTCAAATGTTGGATGAATTGTTTTGTGTCAATTAGATATGTTTTTTCTCTGTCTATTTTTTACATCATGGTGCATTTATTTGCTCATCTTGTAATAGAAATCAAATTGTTTGAAACAATTTATCTATGATGAAGGTATATAGCTGAGTGTTATATCAATATTTCAAAAGAACATGCATAAAATTAGTATATTTTAGAAACTTCTATTGTTGAATGTTACGTCAGAATAAGTTATTGAGTTTTGTTTGAAATACATGTCAAAAGCAAATCTTATAGGACCTCTAGTACTAAAAACGCATTCTACGACAGGATAATACGTCAGTTAACACGAAATCGACGTAAACAAAAATGCAATAACATTTTTTGTAAATATTGAAGAGATACTATGTTGGTTAACTCAAACACGACGTAATATACCATATTCTACATCGGTTGCCACTTATAACCAACGTAGAAAAGATTGAGAAATTAAAAATTAAAATTTTAAAAACTTTGTAATGGATATGAAGATACTACATTGGTTGGAAGGTCCCAACCAACGTAGAAAAGACTGAAAAAATAAAAATTCAAAATTTGAAAACTTTGTAATGACGCTGAAGATACTACGTCGGTTGGAAGGTCTCAACCGACGTAATATGTAACCCATATTACGTCGGTTGCTACTCATAACTGACAAAAAAGACTAAAAAATTTAAAATTTAAAATTTAAAAACTTTGTAATGATTTTGAAGATACTGCGTCAATTGGAAGACCATTTTTCCACTAATGGACTTCTTGGTAAATGTTGACACTTATGTGACAAGTAAATGTAATACATATGATAACTAAATCTTGAGAATAGGTATTCTAGAAACATTTGTATATACTAACTAATGCGAACGAGATATCATACTTATTTTGGACATAAAATCGTTTTGAAAAAGAATAATTCAAGAAAATCAAAGAAATAAGTGTTAATGGAACATCACAAGACTTTCATGACAATTTAAGCAAAGAACACTATGAATAATTCTATAACATCTAAACCATTAACATGACTTGCAAATGTTATTTTGGATATAAAATTAGTATAACCATTAACATAACTTGTAAATTAATGTCTTACATTGTTTTGGATATAAAATTAGTAATTTTTCATTTTAATCGGTCGCAACAAATTTTACCAATTTATAAAATTAATTACAACTTATGGCTTTGGTCAGCGTGAAAATCTTTGTACCAAATCTATATGGTAATCAATGAAGAAACTTTTTGAAAGTTTGTTTAGAGCTGAATCAATGAGAAGTGAATGAGTGATATAATTTATTTGCTTTACAATGTAAGTTATAATTAACTCTGTTATCAAGTATTATATAAATATTGTTTGAATATTAATAGAGTGCTAAAGGTATTGAAGATTAAGGGAACATGATGAGACCTATATTATTCTCGCGGAGGTTATCATAAGCTTGAGCAGAAAATCATACACAAAATATTAGAAGCTGCAATTTGTAGATTTTGGACATGTTTCTATGGAAATGTTACCTTGATTAAGCCCTACCACCACTCTTGTAACAAGGAATGAAGCAAGCGCGTTTAAAGTATTTGGGAACATTTACTTCTCATGAATCATACTGACTTCTTAAAATATTATAATTAAATATCGTTGATTTTTTTTCTTATATATAATTGATTTTAAAATATAATATATTTTTAATTATAATATATAATTTTCTAGTTGACCAGAACATCCACCATAATACTTTTACCTTTCGTAGTGATCACGATATACTCGTCAAGGTCATTAGCTTGGGCATCGTAACACTGTTCACGATGTTTATAGTAAGAAGATTCAATAGTAGTTTGAAGCTCTTTCATGCAAATCTCATACATCTAATAAGGAGTATTTATTTAGTAGCTGATGGAACATATTGACACAAGCATTATCAAAAGTTGTTTTATATTTGAGAATTGTGAATATTGGAAATTATGTTTGAATATATCTATACAATTTTTTTAAGAATGAAAAGGTAATGTGATATTTTTAATATAACTTTAATTAGTTATTGTATTAAATGATCTAGCAAAAATAACTTAATATTTTTTATTATAGTAAAAAGTATTAAATTGAAAAGTTAGATTCTTACCTTTCATGGTGGTTGGAGGGAAATGCCAAGAACTATGGTAGATAGAAAAAGCTCTTATTAGTGGAAGGATCTGTCACTAGTAGAAAACGGGTAATTAATCGCGGTTGTATAAGGCTTACAAGCGCGGTTGTACAACTGCGTTTGATTCAGCGGCGATAAAAAGTACTGAAGATACAAACGCGGTTGTACAACCGCGACAGAAAGTATAACATACCACCGCGGTTCTTCAGAAACCGCGTTGAAAAATGGCACAGAAGGTTTTATAAATACACCAAAACTGCACATACCAGCGCGGTTGTAGAAGGAACCACGCTGGTATGTGCAGTTTTTTTTTTAAAATTGGCAGCAGCTATTCGCTGCTGCCCAATGACAAAATGCAACCAAAAATGGAAATCCAAAATCAACAAATTCTCAATTCAAAATCTATATCTCCAATACAACAAATTCTCAATT
>Ga0209489_103279_pt1 | contig 31797 bp, 14 predicted proteins | sample SiratrowhiteBW_FD_187527 | JGI IMG/M metagenome (GOLD analysis project Ga0209489, IMG submission 187527) | Root nodule microbial communities of legume samples collected from California, USA - Siratro white BW (SPAdes) (version 2) | ecosystem: Host-associated > Plants > Roots > Nodule | place...
AAAATATATATATATATATATATATATATATATATATATATATATAATATAATTTAATATAGAATATAATTTAATGACTTTATTACTAGGTTGACTGAGAATTTTAAAGAGATGAACGTAACATAAATTAGTTCCCAATTAAGTGTTAAATTATATGAAATTTATAGAATCGAGAAACGGTTATCACTGGTTGCTATAAGAAGTATTTAGGTTTATCATGGGTTTTCTTTACGTAACAATATTTGTTACGTATTAGCATATATATATATATATATATATATATATATTAATCTTACAAAAAAAATTACATATCATACAAATTGTTAAGCATATGCGGCCTCATCACATGGATGGTACAAACAAGTTTATTATTGGGTTGTTGTGGATCATAGTTGGCATGCCGAACGTAACCATCACAGGCCCTTTCAGTGTTAAAGGTACATTTTCAAAATTTGTGAAGGCAAAAACTGTATAGGCTACGCCCTTGAACGTAACAAAATTCTCTATTACATTCGTTCTCCAATCATTCCCAGGGAAGAAAGTTGAAATGTTTGTAGAGAAAGATAGTGTAGGATTTGGCGCATCCATACCTGTTGTTGTATCATACATTCATATTTAACAAAAGAAAAGGGAGAGAGGGAAAAATGAGATATACATACATTTTTAAAGAATTGTTTTTAAGAAATTTTAAGTATAAAATTTTAAAGTCTGCTAATATTATCAACTTCATTGAAACGAACAAAAAAAATTCCAGTAAACAATCATATAAATCAATGAACAACACCATAGGATAAATGATAGCAGTGAATAGTCAGGATAAATGAGCAATTAACCAATCAATCACTTCGTCTCATTTGAAACCTCAAGGAACATATCCTCCAACCACAAACTGCATCCCATAATCATGTGAGTGGAAATAAAAAAAAAATCACAATATAATAAAGCCTGTGTTAAAACCACTATCTATATAAAAAAAAAAAATTGATAAAGAAGGAATAACGTGAGGCTTAGGGATACCTGACTAAAGAAAACGTTTGGAAATAAAGACAATATGTATATCTCCTTTTCCTTACTTTTGTTTTGGAAGATTGAAAGATCTGATGAAGAGTTGAGTGAGCTGTGGGAGAATGCATCGTGAGAGAAAATTCAGTTCTTTGGTATGATTCTGGGTTCATCCTTTTTCCTTATATATAGAATGTTTGGAATGTTATTAATTAGGTTGAAATTGAAGTGAATTTAATGAGAAGAATCTCAACGTCATAGTAAATGACGTAAGTCCCAGTGAGTTGGCACAAAATAATTCAAGGTGAGTTCTTATCTGGGTATTTAATGCCAATAGTGACTCTTGGTTTTTCTAAATTGAAGTTGTGTTTTTTCTTTTTTTTAGGTCCAAATTACCAATTTGTCCCTTAGGTTCTATTAATCGTTTTACCCTTTTTAGATTACTGATGCAGCATAAAAGTGATACAGATGAAGCATAGTCGTAAGGCTTATTCATGCGGAAAAACTTAAAGGTAATGCAGATACTATTCTGAGAATGATGCAGAAAATCATATTGCTAAAAATTGTATTATAATAATAATATTTATTCAAAATTTTGAGGATGTTACATAGCTTCACCTCTGATGAGTTTGTGAAGAAAGACGTTACATTCCATTGGGGTGAAAAACAAAGAAAACTCTTTCCAAAATATAAAGAATATTCTCACTAATGCACTTGTTATAGTTTCACTTAAATTTTCTAAAACCTTTGAGCTAGAATGTGATGCATCAAAAGTAGGCATATATACTGTTTTATTACAAGATGGTCACCAAATCGCATATTTCAGTTAAAAAATTCACTGTGCCACTCTTAATTACCCACCTATGACAAAGAGCCTTATGCTTTGGTCAAGCCCCCTTAAACTTGGAAAAACTATCTTGTGTCTTGTTGCAACCGGGGTCACGACAGGACAGCAGATAAAAAATAATTAATTTAAATTTTTAAAAGAGGGAAGTCGCCACCATAGTTTTCATGGTTAACTATGGAAAACCAAAGAAAATAAGGATAAGGCTGGTTTGCAAAGAACCGGATTGCAAGTCCGGGAGTCGGTTACGCGTGGAGAAGGTATTAGCTCCCACGGCGCCCATCCTAAGACGGTACCTTTAACTGAATAAAATGAAATGAGTGTAATTTTTGAAATATTTATTTTTCACAAAAAATAGAAATAAAATCAAACAAAACATTTTTTATTTTGGAAAAGACCCGACAAGGTTTAACCTCGCTCCTACGTATATCTATCAGGGAGAATCAGGATTACGTAGTTCTATTGGTAGAAAACTGTTTGTCGGTTGGTGATTTTTAGTTTTGAAGATTTTTGATACTTTTTAATTTTAAAAAAGTTAGTATTTTTTTTTCGAAAATTAAACTTCATTTTGGATATCGCTTGACGCGTATGGCCCTTTGATATTTTAAATGAAATTAAAGTTTTTCGAATTAATTTCCATATGACGCGAGCGGTCAATTAAGAAATTAATAGAAAATTTTATTCAAAACATCCCTCTTAAAGGCTTTTAAAGAAAATAGCCTAATGTTAAACCCTTAAAGCATTATTATTTTTTAGTACAAAAGATTTTTTTTTTAAAAAAAAAACAAACAAAACCAGGGTCAATTTTGGAATTCGGGCGTTTAGGTGCAGATCTTTAACCTAGGCGGGTGCAGGCAGTAAATCCAACCCAGCTAAGGCAGGGGTATTTCAGAGATTCAAGAGGGTCCGGGGGCAGGTTCAAATATGTGGGGGTGCAGGAAGCAACCCCACTTCATGCGAAAGACTCAACTAGGGTTAGGATCCTAGGGTTGGGTTTGTGGAGGCGCAGGAGGGCATTGTTGGCAAAGGTGATGGCGGCGGCAATGGAAGGTGACGATGGGACCGTTGACGACGGCGGCGGCGGCAAAATGGAGGGGCTGGGGTTTGCTACGCGGGTTTGGAGGTGCAGTGGGAGAGAGAGGTGGCGAGGATGAGGCGCTGCTAACGACGGGAATGGCGCCGGAGGTTGCTATTAGGGCAAGGTGGCGTGAAGTTGGCAGCGTCGGCGGCGAGCTGCATTTTCACATGGTTTGGCTTGATCTTGGAGGTGGCGCGACGGTCGCAGGTGGCAAGGGGGTGCCGGTGGGCGTGACAGTGACGTTGATAGGGTCCCCGACGACGTAGAAGTCGTGCGTGAGAGTGTTCAGTGGTGATGGTTGTGAGGCAAGGAAGAAGTTGAGGGGGTAGGTGGCTCCTTCAGGTTGGTTGCTACGCGTAATAATGATTGCATGGTGATTTCCTTAGTGGGTTAGAGGGTTTTAGAGGTTGAGGAAGAGAGGTTAGTGGTGAGGGTGGTTTCGGATGGCAGCGTGTGGTTGGGGAGTGTAATGGCTGGCTGTTGGGAGGTGGTGAGATGGTCGAAGGTGGCATGGAGGAGTTATAGTAGAGGTAGCTATGGAGGCACACAGGTTTGTGGTGGTGGTTGTAAAAGCGTGGCAGCGTCATGGTGATTGGTTGGTTCGGTGACGTTGATGGTTGTTGGTGATATGGTGAAGAGAGATGGAGGAGCATGGTTAAAGTGTTTGATGGAGTAACTATGGGGGTGATGGAGGCGCCTTATGTGAGGGTACGTTATAGGGAGTGGGGAATAGGTGTGTTGCGGTCACGGCCACACCGGCGGCGGCCTCGAGGGTGCTGTGAGGAGGAAGATGACGCTGGCGGAGGAGGTTTGAGTGGGCATAGGATGGGGCTGCCGTGGGAGCTGTGTTGACGGTGAGGAAACTATGGTGGCAAAGGGCTGAGAGCTAACGGTGTGGCATGGTGAGGAGGAAGGAAGTCGGGTTTAGGAGACTTTTGGTAGTAATATGGTTGGAGTCAATGTTAGGTGGGTGGCTGTATAGGCAGTGGAAGTGGGGAGAGGGCGTCGTGAGGCATGGAGAAGATATTGTTGGCGAGGAGCGCGATGAAAGGCTTGGGAGAAGGAATGGAGGGTAACGAGGAAGGGAGTGACGAGAGGAAGGGGGTGATGTGAGGAGGAAGATGACGCTGGTGGAGGAGGTTTGAGTGGGCAGTTCGAAGTGGAGATGAGCAGGTGCATGGTAAAGGTGACGAAGAGCTGATGATGGTGGTGGAGGGGAAGTTTGTGGGCAAAGCTTGGCTCGCGGAGGTGCGTTAGGTGTTCGGAAGGAGAGTTTAAGTATGGTTTTGAGATGTTGGCGGGGCTGGCCACTACGATGGCACCGTCGGCGGTCACTGGGTCTATGAGGATGGTGGCATTCATTGTGTTAGTTGAGGTTTCTCTATTGGGTATGAGTGTTATTAGGGATGGTGAGAGGGTTTGAAGATGAAGGTGGCGGACTATCGGGTGCAGGTGTGGAAGCTGCTGTTATGGAGGTTGAGGAAAGTGGTGCATGGACCAAAAACTAGGGACCTCTAAATTTGAAACTGGCAACAACAACACATACAGGCTGCCATGCATGGAGTAGTAACACCAAAAGCTTTTTTAACTTTAAAATTATGCTCGTGAATAAACAACAACAAAAAAACCTCAACATATGCCCATCATGTATTCCTTAAACAAACAGAGAAAAGCAATGAACAGTATTATTTTACTAACATTATAACAGTGCAAGTGCGCGTTCAAAATTGTTTCAAGCGCAAACCCATTCTCATACAAGCATGTTCGGGGAAACCGGATCAATTTACCTGTTGAAGAACTGAAAACAACAGAATCTCAATCTCAATGGTTCGGGTTCTTCCACTGCTTTTGCCTTCTTCCCCCTCTTCCCGCTACTACGCTTTTTGCTCCCCTCCCAGTGAAGAGAAGAATTCGAAAAATGTTTGGTTTCTTCCCCTTTTCTTTCCTTTTTGAAGTCAATTTTACTGTTTGTATATAACCCTCCAAAAACCAAGTGGGAGGCAAAAGTACTTTTTTCTCGCTCATCAGGGGACATTCCCTCCTATTCAGACCTTGGGATCATTTTTGCAGGCGAACGAAATTGCTTTTTGCAGGGAGACCAGAAACCGTTCCTATAAGGGGCAGGGTGGTGGAGCGGGAACCTTCATGCTGCGAAATGGATTTTTTTGGCACTTGAAGATACGGGATCCCCCACATAGTGGGCTGTGAGGAGTGGTGTTATAACACCAACTTGGAGGCCCAATAGGTGCTTACGAAAAAAAAAAAGAGCGTGGGACACAATAAACTTCAATTTCATTCTCTAACCAAAGCAAAACCTATTATTATTATTATTTTATATATATATATATATATATATATATATATATATATATATTTATATTTTCTAAAGTGATAAACAAGGTAAGAAAAATCAAATCATATTTTCTTTTCTTAAAATGAGACAAAAGATATTGACAAACAAATTATATTATTATTTTTTTAAATTTTTTTTTGAAAATAAGATAAAAATAAATATAAGCATACAATAGACTTAAAGATGAATTTTTTGATTGATATTTTTTCAACAAAATTCAAAAATAACTTTTTCCCTTGAAATTTTTTAAAAATTAAATTAAAAATAGATATATTTTTGAAAATGAATTTTTTTTATCCGGACGAAATTAGGTGTTGACATGTCTCACACACTTATCATTCATGGTTATAATGAGTCACTTAAATACTTGAAGGGTCGACATAAATTAAATAAAAGACATGCAAAAATGGATGCAATTTTAAAACACTTTCAATATATGATTAAATACAAGAAAGACAAAGCCAATGTTGTAGTTGATGCATTATCCTATAAACAAGTGCTAATTTAAAAAATAGGTGTCCAAATTCTTCGATTCGATCACATTTATGAATTATATAGCCAATACTCTGAATTTTTGTCTATTTTTGCTAATTGTAAATGAAAACCACAAGGAGGGTACTATGTGTATAAGGAGTATTTGTTTAAAGAAGGAAAGTTTTGTATTCCCCAAGGATCACAGAGAAAACTTCTTGTAAAACAAACCCATAAAGGGGGACTCATGGGGCATTTTGGAGTAGAGAAAACTCTAAGTATGTTAAAAGAATTTTTTTTGGCCCCATATGAGACATCATGTTCAAAGGTATTGCTATAAATGTATTGCATGTTTACAAGATAAATCTCAAGTGATGCCTTCTTTGTATACTTTCTCGCCTCTTACTTATGCTTCCTGGAAAGATATCATTATGGGTTTTATTTTGGGATTACCTAGAACCCAACAAGGCTTTGATTCTATTTTTGTTGTAGTAGATCATTTTAACAAAATGGTCCCTTTCATACCCTGCCATAAAATAGATGATGCAAACATCATATCGAAACTCTTACTTTCAATGTTACTGATTTAATTCCTTTTATAGGTAACATAGATGATGAGGCAGATACCACAACTTTGAGAACAAATCCTCTTTAAGAGGGATAGGATGATGGATAGCTCCTAAGGAAGGGACCAACTACAAGAGCTATGACCAAACACATACAGGAGGAGTGGAACTAAGAGGAATTCATCAGACCAAAACTCCTATCAACCTAGGTCAGACTCTAGTCTGTAAAATATTGAACAATGTAAAATTCATCTGTAAATAGTGTAAACTGTAATATTTTCATCTAGCGTATTTAGGCCTTTAAGATAAATAACCTAAACCTAAGATTGTTAAACTCAATGCCTAGGGTTTGCGTTTGGGTTAGTATGTCTATGGTTAGGGTTAACGCCTCTTTGCTCCACATGGTAGCTCCTCATTGGAGAGGATTGTTCCTTGGGCATAAAGGTATGGTTTTGGAAACATCCATCACAAGCTAGAGTTAGGGTATGGATGAGGCTTCTACCACAAGCTTCTGGAACTTGTTTTCTTCTATAAATAGGTGTGCATAACTATAACTATGTAAAATTCAGCTTGGTTGATTAATGAAATGTTGTAGAATTTTCTAGCTTAATTTGTCTTGAGCTCCTCTTTGTTAGCTCTTCTTGAATCTAGCTTAGAACCTCTTTAAGAGTTGGCCTAGCCTCTCTGTTAGCTTATTTGCAATGATAACAAGTGCATCATTTGGAATGTAGCAAATAATAAAATTATAGTTCTTCCCAAAGAATTTGTGTAATATAATAAAATAAATACAATTATAATAAGTTCAAATTTATGACCAATTTCATAATTTGATATATTATGTAAAAATTTAAAATAACAATTAAAAGAATATTTATTTTTATTAACAATTAAAGGTAGAGAAAGGATTAACAATAACATGATGAACTTGCTAGGGTTAAATGTCATTGATGTTCACTTTCATTCATAACAAAATTTATCTTCTTTCTTATTAATAATGTCAACCCACAGTATTACTCAAACCTGATTCCTTAGCATATGAGCTTAGGGATTATCTATTAACCATCAATTCCTTGATCAATTATATAGATGAATCTTCCATTCATACAAGGATCTTAATGACAATAAATGAATCATGCTCTATTCCTAGACACAAGCTTTCATTCGATAAACTAATTCAGTTCTAGATTCAAAAGATATTTTCCAATACTCTTCGAGATATGGATTCAGACAACAAGCATAAGCATAGAATTAATATACTGATGTATTAAAAGAAAAGCATTTATGGTAAGATATAAAATAAACCCAAATATGATTACATGACAAGTTTCATGGGAGGGATCAAAAGAAGAAGAAAGTCAGTGAAAAGGTTGAGGTGTATAGTTGCTCTCCCAAATTGTTCATGCTCTTTGCAATCTGGAAAACAACAATTTTTTGGAGCCCAGCCCCATTACAACCAACAAAAGACCTTGGGATTCTTGATGCATGTAGTTTTGTGATTAGCTGTAGAAAATGAAAGGCAACTGTGCTTTGGTAACACCATGTGAGCTAGAGTGAAACACTTAAACACATTTGAGAGCTCACTGTGATATCCTGTCATACCTGGTAGAAATTGTTTGTCTATTCAATCTTTTTGTAATATCTCTCTATTGGTCAACCCATGAATTGATTTGCATGTTTGAGTGAAACTGATTTCGCTTCCCTCTATTTGATCTTATTTTAAATTCCCGGGAAGTTTATGAAACAGTTTTGTGTTTTCTTATTTGAGGGCAAGCAAGAACTTAAGTTGGGGGGAGTTGATAAAGGCCAAATTTCAGTGCTTTTAAACTATAAATTCTGGATGATTTAGTGCCTTTAATGTTGAGAGCAAGCATTTAATGTCCATATTTTGCCTTGTAATTAATGAAGAGTGCATTGTGACTCCAGATTGATAGAGAGAAGGATTTCAAGAAGAATTGGGAGGAATTAGAGAAGATGAGCTGGAAAAGAAAGACAATACAGTGGTGAAAGAAATACAAGAGAGAAGAAGAGTACTGTTAGTGACAAATTACTTAAGCGTCAAATTCAGATTGAGCTAGAAGTCACTAAAGTCTGAAATGGCACAAAAACCTAAAATTGGTAAGAGGTATAAAGAAGGAAAGAATCTTCATTGGAAGGGGAGTTGGCTGGCGGCTACAGTGAAGAACAGTGCCTTGCAGAAGAATATCTCTTGTATTCATGGCTGCCATGTGTAACTAACTTGCATCTATTTTGGGATTGAATGTAATTTCCTCAAACTTTGTATTCTTGTTGTTCTTCTTGATAATGCATGAGTTATTCAGACTGTATTCTCTATGTGTGCTTAACGCTTGAAGCATTTGCGCAACTGTTTCTTGAACTTTGAATCTTGAAATTAACTGGAAAGTAGTTTTGAGGTTTGGAAATCATTGAGAGTACCCATTACAATGCAACACCAGGGATGGGTTACATTGTAATGGTTGCGTAAAGCACTGCACTTAATGCGGGTTTACCCTCCATGAAAGCTGGGAAAACAGTAATGCAAGAGGACCTATGAATTTCAATACACGAGGAATCGGGTTGAATGAATCTTTTTTGTGCAAAGTCATAGGATAAACATGCATTATTAATGATTTATGGTTAAGAATACAAATAGTTGCGTTAATAAGTTCAATCCCAAGATAGTTTCCTCATTACTGCATTTATACTCTATTTTACTGTTCGTTTTTATACAACCCATTACTGTGTTTGCAATCTGTTCTGCATCAAATCCTTAAACGCTTTTTGCTTAAGCTACTACATTAGTTGAGGCTCGATTAATACCATTCACTGTGGATTCGACACTTGTACTTATTTTTCTATATTACTTCTTGACTTGGTATACTTGCCAAAAATACCCATCAAGGGTATGGATGAAGCTTCTTACACAAGCTTCTGGAACTTGTTTTCTTCTATAAATAGGTGTGCATAACTATAACTATGTAAAATTCAGCTTGATTGATTAATGAAATGTTGTGGAATTTTCTAGCTTAATTTGTCTTGAGCTCCTCTTTGTTAGCTCTTCTTGAGTCTAGCTTAGAACCTCTTTAAGAGTTGGCTTAGCCTCTTTGTTAACTTATTTGCAATGATAACAAGTGCGTCATTTGGAATGTAGCAAATAATAAAATTATAGTTCTTCCCAAAGAATTTGTGTAATATAAAAAATAAATACAATTATAATAAGTTCAAATTTATGACCAATTTCATAATTTATTATGTAAAAATTTAAAATAACAATTAAAAGAATATTTATTTTTATTAACAATTAAAGGCAGAGAAAGGATTAACAATAATATGATGAACTTTCTAGGGTTAAATGTCATTGATGTTCACTTTTATTCATAACAAAATTTATCTTCTTTCTTATTAATAATGTCAACGCACAATATTACTCAAACTTGATTTCTCAACATATTCCTTGATCAATTATATAGATGAATCTTCCATTCATACAAGGATCTTAATGACAATAAATGAATCATGCTCTATTCCTAGACACAAGCTTTCATTTGGTAAACTAATTCAGTTCTAGATTCAAAAGATATTTTCCAATACTCTTCAAGATATGGATTCAGACAACAAGCATAAGCATAGAATTAATATACTGATGTATTAAAAGAAAAGCATTTATGGTAAGATTTAAAATAAACCCAAATATGATTACATGAAAGTTTAGTAAGGTTTAACCTAATCCCAACAACAAGTGATTTAGCTCCTCATAGGCATGAGGAATAAACATTATAAGAAGAATGATGGAATAAGAAGATTACTCTAAATACTCCAAAAGTGAATTTCATTTTTAGCTCTTGCAAAAGATTTTTAACCTTAACACCAAAAGTTTATTAAATAAGATTATAAAATCGACGTTCGTGCCCGGCCTAAGTCAGGTGATTCGAGTGCCACTATATTCTGTTACTGATTTAGTTCTGGAGCCCAAAATGTGCTGCATTGGGTGCATGTCTCTTGCGTCGAGAGCATGGATCCTGCACCAGGCACATTTCCATTTGCTTGCTCTCAGGTTTTCCCAAGACTCATGTGGGTGAGTCGAACTTGGCTTTATTTATCCACTTTTTTCTTCTCACTTCTTCAATGCTTCAATCCTCTTTGTTCGCATCCAATATTTTCCTACTCAATTTCACCAAAAATAGTTTGAATTAGTATTAAGTCTTTATTTTAACTCTCAAAATCAATTATTAATAAAAATATTAAATAAAATTAAAAATAAACAAATTCTAAATATAAAAAAAAAAGTTAATATTTATTATAAAAATAAATTAATAATATCATTTAAATTATCTCTGTTACTCTTTCAATTCATTGTTTCACCTGACCATTCTTTTTCATGAAATAAGTTGATCTTGAGTTACATTACTTCCGCTTTTCACTCCAATTTTGGTGCACCTCCCTCATGTCGACGTTGCATGCAATTCTTCATGTCAAAGCTTGCACAGTTCGCTATCGACGTAATCACAGTTTTTTAGTATTTTAGTCAAAATGTGAAACATCACATTGTCAGCTAAAAAAATAGATGAGTACGAGTGAAAAATGTGTTACTTATAAATATAATATTATTTAATTATATGTTAAATAAAGAATGGTTGAGATAATTAACAATTTTGTGTAATGGGGATGCAATTATCGTGCCCTTTCATCAAATAAGAACTATATATAATAAATAGATCCAACAAGTCATGATTTTTTTTTTCTTCCAACTTTTACTATCAAAACCTCAAAACCCAAATAAAGTGGTGTTCTGGATTACAAACACCTATATATTTTTTCTCTTACAACTATCTTTATTTTTTTACGCATCTAACCTTAAGTAACATTCTTATTAAAACATGTTTGTGATATTAAAAAATATAAATGTATTGTTAATTTTCACCAAAACTGTCATCGTGGACTATCTAAGACCAACCTTAAAATTTTTAGTTGATATTTTTTTTTTATATATATTTGATCTTAAGTTACTTTTATGAACATCTAATATAAAAAATTATATTAATATAATTTTTAAATAATTATTTTAAAAATTAACAATTTTATCATGTCTAAAAAATTATTGGACGCTGAATATGTCATTACTTATGTTATTTAGTTTTATTTTTTATCAGTTATTTAACTTATTATAAATTTTTAAATAATTATTTTGTGAATTTTGGATAGTTTTTGTAATTCTATTATGCATGGGTTATGTTACTTATTTTGTAGTTAGAATTATCCTCCCTTTATTCTTTGTTTCAATTAAAAAGTGGATTTGATGATGTGAAAACTATAAAAATAAGAGAAAAGGTAGTGAAAAAAAAAGTTTTGTGGATTAAGAGAAAAAAAAATAAGAAGAATAAAGAAAAATTTGTGAATAGTTTTATTGATATAATATATAAAGAACAACTTTTTAATCGATAAATATATAAGATTATTATTTCATCATTATGTTTAAAATAAAATTAAAATGAACTATCATAAATTATTTAAACCTTCTTTCTGTATTTGATTAAAATATTATTTAACTGATTTGGAAACTTGGTTGGAAAAAAAATACAAATTAGATACTGACTATACATATAAAACTATAGATTTTTTATAAAATAAATAAAAATGAAATAAATTTTGAATAAAAATAATTATAAAATATTTAAACAAAAATTTAAATTACTTAAAACATCAAATAATATATGAAAATTAGTATAAATTTGAACACTTAATTGATACTAAACATAACACGGTACAACAAAATAAAAAAAATACAATTAAATTACAATTTAAAAAAAATAAATGAAAAACAAAAAAATTAATACGAGTTCTTTAACTAAATTATCCTTAGTATTATAAATTATTATTTTATTAAATATCAATTTTTATTTTTATTACTATTTTATAAACTTATTTTTACTATTACTATATTTTTATTTTATTATTCATATTATTTTTAATATTTAATGATTTTATTATTATTTTAAAAATTATTATTATTATCACTATTTTTAATTTTACTATCAATATTACTTTTAATATTTTATAATTATTAATATTTTTTTAATATGAACTAGCGAAAAAACATACACTTTGGTGCATGAGTATTTACATTTTTTATAATTTCTGTAAATAATTAACTAAAAAATAAAAATAATAAAATTTAATATATATATATATATATATATATATATTTATAAAAAATAATATTAAAAACTTATGTAGTCATTATTTTTTAAATGAGAAGTTGTTCAACTATCTATTTTATTAGATAAATAAACAAAAACACATGGGTTAGAACATGTGTATTCATATTTTTATTACATTAAAATATATATGATTTTATAATTTTATTAGTTTTATAGTTTTATTATTTTTATGAGTGAAACAATCAGAAAAAAATAATACAATTGAAATATATATATATATATATATATATATATTAAAAAAAATAAAAATAAAAAAATTATATGACCGTTGTTTTGAGAAAGAAAAGTTATTTAATTATTTTAAAATAAATATAAGTTATTTAATTATTTATTTTATTAAATAAATTAATTAATTTGTATTTATTAAAGGATAAAATTGTTCAATTAAAAGATAACATCAAAGGAAATTACTAAGAGATGTATCTTTTTCTTCATATAACGATATGAATATAATTTTATTATTTTTCAAATAATTAATTAATAAAGAAAAATAATACTTGTATATATATATATATATATATATATATATATATATATATATATATATATTTTTGTAAAAATATTATTATTTAAAAAATTAATGTTGTTTTTAAAATATAATATAATTATTTTGAAATACATAAATGTTATTTTAATTATTTATTTTATTAAATAAATAAATAAATTATTTGCCATTTGTTAAGGGGTAAAATTATATAATTAAAATATGCATTAAAAATTTATTAAATAATGTATACTCTTTATATGATGATAGAGTAAATAAATTTTTTACTTTTTAAAAAGTAAAATTGTTCAATTAAAAGATGACATAAATGAAAGTTAACAAATGATATGTTATAAATGGTATAATTTATTTTATGAATAAATACCTAAAAATTAATAGAATTTAAAAAAATATATAATTTTATAAAAATAGTATTAAAAATTATATATTTGTTATTTTGTAAAAAATATATATTTAGTTATTTTGTTTTTATTTTGTTACATTGATCATCGTATGTAAATATAATATTTATCACTTTTTAATTTGTGTTCACAGCATTTCATCCATCAACAAACACATTTTGTGGCTCAGATATAAGATTTCTTCCTTTTTCAATTTGTGTCTGGAGCATATCATCCAAACAGAAAGACATAGTAAGTGTGATTTTGTTTTGAAAAGTTTTGATTTTATTTCACTATTATTTTAATATTTCAATGTGACATTAATAATTCTTTGGTCATTTACTTTCTTAGATTTGTCTAAACTTTAATTAATTTAATTATACATATTTATTTTGATGCAAAAGAAAACTAAAAAAAATTATAAACATTTTATTAAAATAGAGAAAAGTTGCTATATTTTTTAATTTTTCTAAAAGAACTTAAGAAAAGTGAGGAGGTATTGATTATAAGTTTCTCAATTTCATCATAACATGTGAAAAAGATGAACTGAGATAGAAGAATAAAATAAATATGGAATAAGATAAATATACGGAGAAATAGAGAATACAAAAGAGTCATAAAAAATAAGTATATAAACATTGTTTAAAAAAATACATAATCTTGTAAATAAAATATTTGTTATCTTAGAAATTTACATAAAATTTAATAACATTATTGTAAAATATTTCTGAAATTATAAAAATAAAAAATATAATATGATAAGAATAAGTGTTTGTACTATAAAGTAAGGACTCTGAAAATGAAATTGATAACTTATTCTAAAAATGTGAGAACAAACATAACCAGGGTTTTCTTCCAGCTACTACAATCAAACATTAATATTACTCAGGTTATATTTTGGTTAGTGCTTTCCGTTAACGTTAAGGGATTTTCGAAGACAAATCAGAAGCGACTCCTTCCTGCAGCTCCACAATATCACCCTGCACCTCCAAGATTTTTTAAATTCCAAATCTGCTCTTGATGAAAAGATTTGTTTTTGTGAATTTGAAAGATGAAGACAGGGGTGTAAGAAAGAGGTTACTGAAGAGTGTATAGGTAAAGGATTTTTTAGGTATTGGTTGATTGTGATAGGAAGCACTGATTGACATTTGGCGGTTGTATTGTGGTGGTTGAATGATTTTAATGGCCACAGCAACATGCAACATATTCTAAATTGTTCAAATTGAAAGAACATTCATCTTTAGGAGAAGTGACAATTTTATTTAAAACATTGTATAATCAGAATCTTTTTCTAAAAAGTCTTTCTCTTTCCGATTGTATAATTGTATAATATTTTTAATAAAATGGGACTTTCAAATTGTATAATTCAGAAAGTAATTGGATAAACCTATTTTGTTCGGAAGTCAAATGAAAAAACATTTCTCAAGTCAATTTTAATAAAATTGCATTTAAGTTTAATGTTTTACATAATCATTGGAGAACAATTACCCTTTATTATACACCACCACTGTCACGATAGATTACGCAAGGTACAAGAATGAGAAGTACAGAAACGAAAAGATGCAGAAGATAGAAAGAAATGAACAACCTGAAGTGGGGTGAAGGACATCCTAAGATTTAAATTTTTAAGATAGGATTATTTTCGTCCTTTTAATTGAGGTGCAGGGTGAGTGAAGATGAGTTCACTGTTATAAAAATAGGCTTTAACGTCTCTTTTTTATGATGGTTAAAGAGATAAATGATGTAATTAGAAATGCGGTGGCATTTTTGTAAATAAATGAATAGTCCCACATCGATTGGTACAAACAACCGTCATTGACTTATTTATAAAAAAGAAAAATTCAAATTTTTAAAAGTTCCAAGAGGCGCGTGAATCCTACGTCAGTTAAGAGGACATCACCGATATGGGATTGTTGTCCACTACGTCAGCTACGGGCACATAACCGACGTGGTGCATGCTGTATGACAAATTGGGGAAAATTGGGGAAAAAAGTTGAAATTAGGACACACACACGTCAGTTTTGGGCTTTGTAACCGACGTGGTGTGTTAACAATAATTTTTTTTTAATTTCAGGACATGCACCACGTCGGTTGGGAGGCCCGAACCGACGTGGTGCTTCTATTTTATTTCAAACGCGCATTTTTTTTCACTTTTCTTCTTCTCCGCTGCGCGCGTAGTCTCCCTAGCACTGTTCCAACGTCTTCTCCTTCACTTTTCGACCTCCATTTGCACCTCATTCTACTCTATTTTACTTCCTGTTGTTCGCATTTTCGAGAGCTTCGATTTGAACGGTTCTATTTTCGATTTCAAGTCCGTTCGTGCTCCGTTTGCTTTGAAGTTGTGCGCTCATTCTTTCTCTTCCATTTTCTTTTTCTTTTACTGATATTGTTATTGTATTGAGCATTTGTTTGTGCTTTGTGGTTTTGGTAGGGTTCGTTTGACCGATTTGGGTTCGTTTGTGTTGTTAGTTTTGGCGTCGCCACTGGGGGTTCGGTTTTGGCATCATCATTGCCCTACAAGAAGTGTGTTTTTATCTTCTTTAAAATGGAAGAACAATATGTGTTGAATGTTTATCTATATCATTAGAATGCTTGTTCAAATTAGAATGTTTTGGGAGAATGTTTGATGTATGTTTTTGGAGAATGTTTAACTATATGTTGAATGTTTGATCTATGTTTTATAATTTATTTGAGCATTCTGATCCATCTTTTACCTGGTAATGACTGCATTTTTAATTACTCCTCTCCTTTTTAAACAAGATAATAATGTTTTGGAAAACCTTAGCCTTCTACCATGAACTAGTGTTTTTTGTGGTCAAATATTGAGAATGACTGTGAATAAAAAAAAAAAAGGTCTGTATGTGTTATCTGCAGAGCGTGCACTAAGTAATTTTGTGTGGAACATCTCTAATAAAGCGTATTTTACATGTTTTGCGTTCAAATTCTGTTTTCTTCATGTTTTCTCCATTCAATATTAGAAAGATTTTGGTATAGTATTGGGGTTGGTTTAACTCCTAGTTTTTCTGCACCTAGATAGATCCTCCTAGACGCATATTGATGTTTGAAGTAAAATCAGTATTCAATAGCTTCATGCTAGACATGGAAATCAATAGTTTAGTAGTAGTAGACAACTTTTGCTAGATTTTTAGAGAAATAACAGAAAAATAAGGTTTCCAGCCCAGAAACTTTGATTTTAAAAGTTTGGATAATTTTGTGGAATATTTAATATTCTGTCTGTGTAGAACTCAATTCATGAATAAATTTGTAAGGAAAGCCAGAAGGTGTTCTTATTAAGAAATTTTTATTAAGAAATTTTTATTAGTGCATATCGAGGATTTCTTTATCCATGCTTGAATTATGTAATATTTGTCAGATATAAAACCATTTATGAGTCTTCATCCAAGAATATGCCCCTAAATATGTATATTCAATTAATATATTTTATCTTGTACATTATGAAAATATTATTTTAACACTTGTTTATCCATGCAACAACTTGAACTTCTAGATAGACATCACATTATTAGAGATGCTACGATTGGAATGGACTTCTGATAGACTCCTCAACTTTATGTTTCTTACTCTGCTTCCATTTTGGCTTGGATTTGTGATAGACTTGTCAAATATTAGGCTTTTAATGCAATGGTTTTGTTTTCTTTTCAGCATTAGTTTTCTTTTCTATTCGATGGTGGAATCCTGCAACCTTTGAAGCCATGCGACTAGAGGGAACTGCTGCAAGAGCTACATGGCCTTATGTTGAAGATAAATCCTATCTCTGGATGTGGTTGTTTCTGGTTCCCTTAGCAGTTTACTTTATGTAATATATGTCAGATATAAAACCATATTAGTCTTGTTGTATATTACAAGAAGACCTCACAGCGTAACCGATCTACGGTTCTCAAAATGTAGAACTGGAATATACCAATATCACGTTGGTTGGGTGCCCAAAACTGACGTGGGTGTTCTCTTTACCACGACGTCGGTTTTAACCGACGTAGTGACTTCAATCACCACGTCGGCTGTTAAACTGACGTCTGATTCAACGTCTCCTGGGTCAACGTCGGGTCGAAAACCGACGAAAAAAGCCTCTCAGAACCGATGACGAAAGTTATTTTTCAACTAGTGGTTTTGATTTGTTAATATGGTGTTGTGGAAACTGTTCTGGAATGAGTATAGGTATATGCACCTTATCAAAATTCATCTATACACCTAAAATCTTCAAACAATCTAAATCAAATTAAAAACGTCAATCAACTTACCTTGAATTGAGAAATGTAATGAGAGGAGTGTGGAAGAAAAAATAATCAACAGTGGAGGAAGAATGGAGGTTCTCGAGTGAGAGAATGGAGATAAGCAACAGTATAAAGATAAAAAATAATAAAAGTGATGAGTGAGGTTAGATTAGATTTTAACCTAAAGATAAAATTATCCTTTTATTTATACTATATAGGTGCAGGAAGCACATATGAAGTGAAGAAAGAATCACTCCTCCAATATCTCAAAGTCTGCACATAATCTTGAGCTTGCAGCAAGCCCAAACCCAACTTGTTGCTATTTGTATTTGGTAGACTGAAATATTTTTGAATCACATAAACATAATTGATGTAATAAATTTTGGTTAGAATATATCTTAATATCATATGAAAATAAATTTTAAATTTCACCCAATCTTACAAAATTAATTTATAAATTAATATTTATATCTACTTAAATATTTTAATATAATCTATCTTTAATTAATGTGAAATTTTCAATAATTAGATAACAAAGAAATTGATACAATTTTTTTAATAGAATGAATAAATTGAGAAACATATGAAATGTTTGACCTTTTTATTTATATAAATAAAGCTTAAATCTCTAGCAAAATACATCAGCATATGACAAAAAGTATAGGAGAGCATACTATCTTAAGAGTAAGATCCAATAAAGAACTACTTCCTAATTAGCACCTCCCCTGTCTGATACTGATAAAAAAGAAAAACACAGGGTCTAGTTATGCTAAAACCTGCTGCTGAGCTGTATTCATTAATTGTGTGATTTGGAATTAACTCATGAGCTGAATTGAGTTGAAAAGTAAAATAAAAAATTTCATATAGAAAATACATTCACAATGTTGTAGGTGAAGTCTTAAAACTTTTTTCACTTAAACTTTAATGAAAAGAAAGACATGAGTGAAGTATATATGTATTGTGTAGGAATTGTTGGTAATTGAGTATCATGATTTGCTTTCCTTCCCCGTTAAAGTATACCAGTGATGGTTGGTGCGTTGTGTTGAGAGATGCTGTGAATAGAAGGGAGCCTTTTTGAAAGCATTTACATTACACATTACCCATCACCATTAATTAATTCCTATCATGAGTAGCTTCATATTCATAGTCACTCACTACATTAATTTGGACATTTGCCATATTAATGGGGAATTTAGTCAACATTATGGCGTACCAAATAGTTAACAGTAGGTAAGTAGAAAGATTCCTTATAAATGATTTCTTAGCTTAGGCCACACTTCTAATAAAAAACAAAAATTTAAGCCACTAGTTATGATATATATATATATATATATATATGGAACTTGGTTATAATACACATGTAATCTCAAAAGTATAAATTATTAATTAAATACTTCATGTATAGCTGCTTTAAAATATTATGATAATTTAAATATAAAAATAACCAATTAATCTAATATTACTTAAAATAAATTAATCGTTTTGTTGTTCATAAATTAGATGTTATTTTAATATCAGATAGACGTTTTATATTTCATTAATAATTTTCAATATTATCTTCTATTTCTGAGAATAAAACATATTAACTATTAATTTCTCTAATACGTAGATATCTTTTATCTCCTTAAAATAATCGTGTAATATTATTAGTTAATAATTTAAAAGCATATTAGTGATAATAAATGCTTAAAATAACTATATATTCGTCCAAATATCTTAATAATAGTCTTATAATGATTTTAAAATTATTAATTATGTTTTGTTCTATTTAAAATGATACTTAAATTTGATTGTCATTGTAATATTAAAATATGGAATGATAAAATAATATGATTATTTTAAAATGATATTACAAATTAAAATAAATTATCATTTTCATAATATTTTAATTTTATAAACAACTTTGAATAATTTAAAGTATGAAAAAATAAATTAAGAGAAATTATGTTATGCAGTGAAAGTGTAAAACAGTTTCACATTACCATTCAGTTACAAACAACTATCTGTATCTACAGTGCAAACACAACTTTATTTTAAAAGTACTCAATTGTTATATATATTAAAATAATGTTAATAAATATGTTAAACATAAAATTATATATAAGAAAAGAGGTACGGGAAAGAAAATGTGAAAGAAAATAAAGAAGGTTATAAAAGAAATGCATGGCGTGTGGCCTAATGGCCATTCTTTTCCTTTTCTTTTTTTCTTTCTTCATCACTTTTTCTTTTTCATATTTTCATACGTCCCTCTCTATATTTTTTAATCATTTCTCTTATTTTCTATATACAGATTATACCAACTAAAACTTAGCTCCGAAAACACTTCTAATCTATTACAATTTGATTTAGAGTATGTTTATTTTTACTCTATATTTTTTTTAATTTTAATTCTTTAGCTCTATCCGTGAGTAATTTAAAATTTAATTAATCCTTATTTGGTAATTATTATTATTATTATTATTATTATTATCTTAATTAATTCATCTCTTAATTATTTATGTTTTGATTATTTTGCTGATATTTCTTTAGATTTTAAGAAGTTTAATATTGTCGAACTTCCTTTACCCTAAGACCATAAATAATCATCAGATAAGAAAAATTATTTTGAATTAGATTATAGATTTTTGAAGTATGATTTTCATTAAAATGGTTAAGATTATACTTGGATAGTTTAGTGAATATGGTCTTTGCATTGGTTTTGAACTTGGATATTAAGCTTAAAATAGTCAATTTGAGTTATACCATTTATAGCAAAGAAAATGTGTTTATAAGTCTTTAGAAAGTTAGAAATAATGCGTCCTCATCTTATTCATTCGTGAAATATATCTAGAGAGTATGAGTGAAATTAGGTTCTAATTAAATATATATATATATATATATATATATATATATATATATATATATATATATGAAAACATGATTGAATTAGGCTACGATTAAGGTAAAATTTAGGATATTATTTATTTGTATTTTAATAATAAAAAATTATTCATATATTTTTTTCATAATGTAACAACTCCTTAGTTGAAGTATGAGGTCATTAGAGGGATTATCTCAAAAATCTGATAATGAAACAGAACATGAAGAATATAAATCTATCCATACCTCAATTTTTTCATACACGAAGTAGATGTCCAAATCCAACAAGATTTAAAAACAACATTAGCAACTCCTCTATACTCGACTTCAACATTACACCAAACAAGGTAGGTTGACATTTAGATGACTAAGAGATCAAGTTGTCTCTAAGAAAACACGATATCTAGAGGTGGAATGTTTGGTATTAGACCATGAACCCCAATCAACATTGACATAAGAGATGTGACCAGAGATTGCAAGCTTGTAAGATGTAAGCCATAATCAAGAGTGTGTTAAGCATAAATTTCACTTTCAATAACAAGTGCACCAGTCGCAAATGTAACAAGTAATAAATATCGTTCTTTTCTAAAGGACTCATGTAATACACGACAATATTCACAACTATTACAAATTTAGATTAAAGAATAATTCCATAATTTTGATGAGTGTGCAAGAAAATAAAATTGTGCAAAAACAAATTAAATATTTTTATGTATTTTTGTCAAATACTTGGAATGCAGAAAAAGGATAAAAATCGATGAAATAAAATTGTTAGGGTTATACTTCACAAAATCCCATTCTCCTGTATAAAAACAATTACATTCTTTCCTCCCAAATTGCAGATGATATTTTTTTTTCAATATCCTAATAATCAAATATAAAAACTTAGGATAATCACCACAACAAGCATAAAGAAAAAAAAATCAAAAAATACTAATATTGAAAGGAAAGACATATATATATATTAGATTTATAATAGTAGCAACAATTTTATAACTTGAAAGAATTAATTGGAATGATTGATCATAAATATTTTGAGTTGAAGGGAAGAAAGTGTTTTGCATTAAACTTAAAACTATCATTTTTTTGTTAAAAAGCATACATTTAGCAATTGAAAACTCTAGTTTTTTAAATTATTGTACTTCACATTTTGAAATTCTACTTTAACACTACTATTCATCGTTACTTTGACACTCACTTGTTTTAATAAAATATTATATAATAGTAAAATAATAATTTATTTCAGTATCAAATGGTTGTATTTTCCATACATTATAAGTAGTTTTACAAATAAGAATACTTTTAGTGTTTAAGAAATAAGCACTTTTACAAAATATAGAACAATACATCACAAACATATCATAAGTCTATTTTACTTGCTATTGGAGAAGAAAAAATAAAATATTCAGTCTTTTATCACTCCATATTGTGTATGGTACCCATTGAGACGGTTACTACTACATGCACTATTGCTGCCATGGATGTTTGTTATCCATCGTTCGGCAATCCACCGATGTGCTTGCGGCCACCACCGCCTTTTCCTTTACCACCACCAATTTTACCTCGAGTATTATGGTAATTTTGACCATGTTTTAGACCTTTATTGTGACAATTTGATGTATTACCAGACCAGGCAATCGAATTTCGTCCATAGCCAAATGCATAATTGTTGGAACCATTGGTGGTGGGGAGGGCGGTGCCAACAACGCTAGTGGTGGCATCGACCTGTTTAGCCTTGCAGGTTTATTTAAGGATTAACCTCAATCGTGTCTCATAAAGAAACACAAAAGGATTACTTTGTTGAATGAAGGTACACCATCATAATTCTCATTTAAACCCGCAATGTAAGAGAGTTGATCAACACTCATTTTGAGTTCTTGACAATAGGCCTAGATGTTAGGATAATCGTCCATATGAACGTAACTGGTTGGTTTTCCATGTAAATGACATAAGAGTTATTGTTATCTTGGAAAATGTTTTCCAATTGTTTCCATGTTTGTTCTGCTTGGTTGGCTTCGATGTCGGTGGGAGAATATAACCAATAACTTGTATGCTTGAGAATGGATCTTAAATGGCTCTGTCCATGAAGAATAGTGTCCCTTTTCTTGATGGGACAACAATAGTTTTGGCACAGTTAGGTTTAAACCTGGACCTGCTATTATGTTAGACATCATGCATCTTCACTCTTATTTATTGGTGAAATAATTTTAATGTACATTATTTTTATAGTTTGTGAGTGCTTTTGGAGGTTGCTAAAAATAAACTACAATACATTGCACCAAATTGCACCAAATTGTAATATCTCAAATATATTATTATTATTATTATTATTTGTGTTTGTATAAAACATGAAAACATAATAAAGGATAATTAAATTGTATTTTAATAACTTTTTAAAACATTTCATATGATGATTATTTAGATGATAGTTTTGTATGACAAGCAATTTGTTAATGGCATTTTAACCTATGTTATGTCTAGTGGAATATGACATATGTAACTTTATAATTTAACAAATTTACTTCGTTTAGAGCATTTTAGAAGTTGATTCTCACAATAACTCCCTTTTTTAAGTAAGTGCAAATATTAATAATATGCATGCAAAGAAGACAGGGAGAAAGAGAGAGACACACAAGATATTTTTATATTTGTTTGTTTGACAAAACATACATCATCCAGTTCTCAATCAACAAATTGAATTCCACTAAAGTGACTAATGCTGCAAAGTTACAAACAAGTATTATTTTGGATAATAGCCACTCCTAGGTAACTTGCTAAGTCTTCTTTGGGCTCGTAGTCACTATTGATTGATCCCTTTAGTATTCTTTTAGCTCATAGCCACTATTGACTAACCCATTGAATATTCTTTGGTCTGTAGCCACTACTGTCTATAGAATTAATATTGTTCAGGGAGCAAATGAGTATTGTTTTGAATGCAGTCACTCCAGACAAAAATAAGTATTATTTGGAATGCAACCACTCATGACTATTGTTTGGGATGCATTCTCTCATAGGTTAAACAAGTATTCTTTTAGAACATAGCCACTCCTTATTATCAGTTTAATAGTAGTTCTTTTAACAACAATCACTCTTGGCTAATAATTTTTACCAAATAACCACTCGTGGCTAGCTAAGATAAAGAATTTATATGAATGATGATAAAGACATCATAGGATTGCTCACTAGAGAGAGATAACATCTTTCGATGTATACAAGATTTATGCACATTATTCCAATTTGCTAAGTGAAAATGAGTAGTATTCTCTATAAAGCTTCTTATGGTGTAGAAATTTGGACAACATTTTTGTACTATTACTACAAGAAAAACTATTATTACCGCGAATAAAAATCTCATCTGTAAAATATCATTATGGAAGGATTTTAGCGATGAAAATTTTTGTGATCAATTTATCAACGGACAATTTTATCGCGAAATTATCCATCGGTAAATTGACCGTCAATTTACCGTAAAAATTTTTGCTATCGATTTACTAATAGATTTAATTCGTCGGTAATTACCAACAGATTTACTGATAGAAAATTTTACCGTGAAATTATCCATCGGTAATAATAATAATATTAATACTAATAATAATATTAATAATAATAAATAATATTATTACTAATAATAATATTAACAACAACAATAATATTAATATTAATAATAGTAATAATGTCACATTTTCAATAATCGTAATATGATAGAAAAACCTATCAAGTCCAATGGTTATAAGTTTAGGATTTATAATCTAAATGGTTATAAATTTTGTCAAGTTCCCGATAAAACCTAGATTCGAGTCTCACCTAATGTTTTTTGTCAATAACTTTAATAAACTCATTAATAAAGGTGGTAAGAACAATAGAATTATAAATAAAGTTAATAAAAATAGTAAAAGTAATAATGGAAATGATAATAATAAAATAAAAATTATGGTTTTATAATAAAAATAATATTCATAATATTTACTGATGGAGACAACCAAATTACTAACAAATTTTTAGTTGTCGGTAATTCTCGCTTACCGACTGATTTTGGATGTTATCGTCAAATTTTTCTATTGATAATTTCAGTTTTTTGTTTGTAGTGTATGGAACGCGGGATCTCTTGTTCTTTTTCTTGATTAATGACTCTAATATGTGCTAAAGAATATAGTCAATGCATATCTATTTATATTTGTTTGCGTTAAGGTTAGGACATTTTTAGGAAATGAGAGAAAGAGTCAGTCTTGGACTACAATTTTAGGGTTTCTTAGTGTAATTATCTTCTTTCTTCCATTGCTCATTTTCTATGTTTGGTGTTCTCATAACTATAAAGAATTAAACCCATTGTTGTTGGAGTTAGATGTAACCTACTAAACTCTTATGTAATCAATATTGATTATGTATGTATGTATGTATGTATGTATGTATATACACACACACACACACATATATATATATATATATATATATATATATGTATATTTTTTTGCTTTCAATGACAATATTTTGATTCTTTGTTTAATGCCTATTGTGGTGATTATTTATGACTTTATATTTTATTCTTAGGATATTGGAAAATATCATTTGTAATTTGAAACTGAATTTAAATACCTAATGAAAGCTTGTATCTATGAATATAATATGATTCATATGTTGTTTTAAGACCTTTGCGACAAAAGAAATTTTGTTTATATAATTAATCAAGGAATTAACGGTTAATAGATAAGCTTAGACTTATTCATCTAAAGAATTATGGTTTGGATATTATTGCGAATTAACATTTATTAGGAAAAAAGATAATTTATTTTTATATATGAAAGTGAGGTTTGGTGTACAATTTCATATCATCGATTCTTATCATTTTCTTACATTCTGTATTTGATAAAAATATATACAAATATTTTATTTATTTTTACACGATTTTATTTTCTCACACAACATTCAAAATTATAAAATTATTCTTTAATCTGATTTTATTATAATAATAACTATTATCAACACAAGTTCTTTAAAAATAATATTTATTATTTATTATATTTAATTTATTTTTACACAATTTGATTTTCTCACACACAATTCAAGATTATAAATTTATTCTTTAGTTTAATTTTATTATAATAATAAATATTATTAGCACAAGTTCTTTAAAAAATAATATTTATTACTTATTATATTTACTACCGGTGTACTTCCTATTAAAAACGAAATTTTATACTAACATTGACACAATAATCGAATATTTTAGTAATAATATTTATAAGAAAGAAAGATAATGAAACTTTCGTGAACAAAAATTCTAAACTTGTATTCTATCGGTGTGCATTTTGTATCATCCTGAATTCTCAACTCGTGTATGAACTGGCATCCAATAATTAATAGACGCTGACTACGTCTTTTCACCATTTTCTATTATATCTAATTGCAGACGGTATAGTTGGATTCTCATGCCTGTTCATGTATAATTCCAGGAAATAAATATATTATGTATTTAATAAAAGTATTTATCGTCTTAAAAGATAGAAACATTAGCATTACTCTTTTAGATCGGAAATATTTTTTAACCCGTAGACCCTTATAACTTCATTCAGGTTCCGTAATTTTAGCCATGTCAAAGTTTAAAACTGCTTGAAAAGATCAAACTTGTCAATACCAAGCTTCGTATTTGGAAAGTTACATAGAGTGACCAAGTGTTATCTGCATTAAATAATGAATATTTTGAGTTTGTTTTCTTCGAGGAGGCAAAGGGCAAGTTGGCCAAATGTATATTTGACAAGATATAATGATAATTAAATTGATCGGTATATTCATGAGAGAAAGCATTAAAGTACCATGTTATTCACGTATACAAACTATTGATTGGGTTGAAAAGTCGTCTACTGAAATAAATGGATTTGCATATTCTCGCTCATGTTATTCACACGAAGAGGTTTTAGAGTATTCAATGGTTATAGAGATTATGCCACACTAAATTTATTTTGTGGATGCACTCTCATAATGGCAATGACTTGATCTTAAGCCCTATAAAATGGAGATTTTTCTTTCACCACTATGAAGACTTTCTTTCTTATACTATTATGACATTGATTTACTTATTCATGTGGTTTTAGTGCATTTATAAGTGCTTTAAGAGACAAGTTCATTTGTTGATTGAATGATTTGTTATTTATATGCACTGGGTCAACTGCAAATTGTCATTCCTCATGAACTATCACCAAATTTTTTGGGAATAACCAGAGTGATGAGGGACATTTGTTCTTGTGGGGACTGAAACCACTATTGTAATTGAAAGCTTATTGTTAGGTCAAACCATAGATGTATGGTACAAAATCTCTTTCCACACTCTTTTATAAAAGCTATTTTACTCTTAGATACTTTAAACAATTTATACTCTCTAGGTTATATTGAGGAGTTGGATCCATAAAAATACTTAATATTTTATTTTATGTAACTCAATGCTCTTGGTATTTGATATATAGTTACTTGAAGGATTTATATTTTTTCAGACATCGAAAAACTTAACTTTTAGTTAATTCAAAATTCTCATAAAGTTTTACTGGTGGATCAAACCATTTCAATTCAAGGTTTATCTATTTCACTTCATCGTCTATGCGTAGAGTAATATTATATCACTTCATCATCCATATGTAGAGTGATTTTAATGACATCATATTTAATAAGTATATTAGGAAAAAGTAAGTTTGTTCATTATAAAGGTAACAAAAATATATATTTTAAAACACGACTTCTATTATATGCTTTTTTTTTTTATTTACATAAAAGTTGTGCTAGTTATAAAAATTAGTATAATTTTTTCTATTAACGTGAAGTCGTGTTTCAACACAAGACTATGCTAGCGGAGAAATTGTTGAATGGTTCAGAATTATTTGTCATAATCAAGTTTTTAAACTATAGGTTATAATTCTTAGTCATATATATATATGTTGTTAATGCCCCAGGAAGATTTATGTTTAATAGAAAATAATTAGATTTTAAAAAAATGGTTATTTTGTAAATTGTTGGAAGAAACTCGTAAAGTGTTAGCTTTTGAAAACTATATTCTGTGTTGACATAAATTGGGATAGAGCTAGAGCAGTGTAGGTGATGAAATTGAAAAGTAGGGATGCCCCACGTGGAAAAACCAAAAGGTTAAAAGGCACCTCTCCACCAATCGAGTGCTACTTAATTTGTCAGAGTTTAAAAAAAGGTTAAGCAAAGGAATGGAGAGACTGTGAAGGAAAGCAAGCTATAGAGAGGGAGGGAAGGTGTGCTTGAAGGCAAATATTAATGGCAAAGTGTATGGTGGCAGATGCACATTGAAGAACTGCAATAAAAGGTGGATTGTATCAGTTGGGTAGGTCTCAGTTTTTATAATGCTTTCATTTAAGTTTCAACTTTTAGAGCTAACCAAGTTCCCTTTATTTCCAGCTCACAAATTCTCTCCCTGATGCTTCAAAGTTTTTTGTGCAGCCCAAAAACACCACCAGAGAAATCTTCAAACTGCATTCATCATGCTCCATCAGTACATAACCAGACAATCATGATCATGATGCTGAAGCTTCAAAAGGGTCTCTGAGCAGCTCCAGCTTAATTGATCTCAACCACTCCCCTCCTTGCCATTAATACTATTAAATAGAGAGAGATAGAGGGAGCCCTCTTCCTCCTTTCTTTTCTCTCAACTAGTCCTTTTCCAACTTTCTTTTCTGGGTTCAGTGTTTAGGCTTGGAAATAACCATGAAAGTCAGATTTTCTTTGTGCCCTTTGCTTTGCTAGTAATGGTTTCCTAGCTTTACGTTTTTGTTTTACCCATCTTTTTTTTCCTGGCGCTGAAAAAGATATGGGTATTACTGGGAGAAAGGGAAGGTGCTCCTGTTCAGCTCCTTGTAAGGACCATCTTCTTCTCCTTCTCTTTGTTGCCATGCTTCAACAAAGGGCCATGGTTGAATCCAGAACGCTAAATTACACCAGACACACCCAAACCAGTACCCTCAGACTCGAAAGGATTACCAGGCACTTGGACAAGATCAATAAGCCTCCTGTGCTCACCATAGAGGTAGTAATAATATTGTTAATATTTTATATTTATATATATGAAGGGTACGTTTATGAGTAGTTGAGATTTTAATGGCCAAATAAATGTTGGTTTTCCCTTCATTATTACGTAACATTAAGTATTCCTTTGGCGTGGGATCATATTGCAGAGTCCAGATGGAGATCTTATTGATTGTGTTCACAAAAGAAAACAACTAGCTTTAGATCACCCCCTTTTAAAGAATCACAAGATCCAGGTATACGTGTACAACAACCCTAATTAATTATTTGCTTTCCTTGCACTTCACTCATGTTCATCTACTTGTGGTGCTATTTGTTAAAAGTTTGGTGTTATTTGATGGATGTAATAGAAAATGCCAACGGAGATGCCAAGAGGGTTGAAAGTGAATAGTGATAAGGAAGATGGAGGAGAAAGAATAGAGGAGGCATGGCAAATGTGGCACTTGAATAGGACAGTGTGTCCAAAGGGAACGGTTCCAATACGACGGAGCACGGTGCATGACGTGCTGAGAGCAAAGTCTCTGTATGATTATGGGAAGAAACGTTCATCAGATCCTCTCTCTCGCCGCAACGATGCCCCCGATGTTCTCAGCGCCAATGGCCATGAGGTGCTTCCTTCTATGCTTTTAATACTATATGCCACCACTTCAAATCTTACTACACCTTCCCAAACACTATGAAGATTGCTTTCATTGTACTTCAACCTATGTCTTCTCTTTCTTGTATTAATATTCTCAAAGTCTATCATAATTAGAAAACAAAGGGTTTTGACATTTGAAATTAGTAATTATTGTTGATTATAAATTTGTGGTAAGCAGCATGCGATCGCATATACGGGGTCATCGCAAGAAATGTACGGGGCAAAGGCAACAATAAACGTATGGGATCCATCAATTCAAGTGATCAACGAATTTAGTTTATCACAACTTTGGATTCTTTCCGGATCCTTCGATGGCACTGATCTTAATAGCATCGAAGCTGGATGGCAGGTACTTGTTCCAATTTCAACACTCTTTTCTCCCCCATCTATTTTATCATTAATAAAATGTATTCATATATTCTTTCTTTAATCTTAGAAAGAGGATGAATTCCTTTTGCATATTATATTCAAAATTCTTGCAAGATGTCACTCTCTTTTATTATTATTTTGTAAGATTTTCAATTGGTTCCTTGAAGTAGCCCAACTATCGTGAATTAATTGGAATGCATGTGATACACGACACATTACATTAATGCAATTAATGGGTAGGAAAAAAAGTTATAATTTTATGAAATATTGGATCTCTGAAGCTTTGATCATTGTACTAGTCAGGTCAGTCCGGAGCTCTATGGTGACAGCAGACCCAGATTGTTCACTTATTGGACGGTTAGCATTTCTTCCTTTTTCCTCATTCTCAAAATTTATGTATATTCTTCAGCACATCTTATAAAAGCTTCAACAAAAAAGAATACAACAGTTTCATTTATCTGAGTTTGTTTTTTTCTTTATGGTATTTTATGAACTTCAATCTTCTCATAATGTTCGTCACATAGCATGGTTATTTTATAAAGAGAAAGATTTTTAATTAATGGATTAGATAAAAAAATTGTGTTTTCTTCTCATTGATATAACTGTATCATATTATTCAATAACGTGACTGTCCTAGTGAAAAAACCACAAGAGTTCATTTTCCTGGTGTGTTTTTTGCATGTTTTGTTTTTGTAAATATGGTTCATTTGATGACATTAATTGCTGTGGTCCTTAATTAGTCTAGCCTGATAACATTCAAACATTGACTTCACTAACTTCTTATATAACCTACTTAATCTTCAGTTGACATTATTTATTTGGGCTGTGAATTGGGTCAGATTTTTAACAACCAAAAATGATGTAGTGAAAATTTGTAAATGGGCCTAGCTATGGTGAATTAATACACCACGTAGTTACTTTTTCTCATTCTTCTTCGGGCAGAGTTAGATAATAATATATCGTGTAGAATGGCAACTTAGAAGGTAAAGTGGTAATAATCAGATTTCCACTTAATTGACCCAAAAAAGAAAAAGAAAAAGATGGACGGAGAAAAGTGTACATGTAGCTGTGGAATTTCGATCTTAATAATCCAAAAAATATGCATATATGACTAAACTATAGAACTAGAATTAATTTATCAGCAGTATACATCTCAATAAATATATTTTAAGTACTAACATTGTCATGTCATGTAAAGTAACATGAATTAAGTGTAATTGTATATAACTATTTATGAAATTCTTTGGTGATGCAGAGTGATTCATATCGTGCAACGGGATGTTACAACCTTCTCTGTGCTGGCTTTATTCAAACAAATAGCAGAATAGCCATTGGAGCTGCCATTTCTCCTGTCTCTTCTTATGATGGCAACCAATATGACATTACCATTCTCATCTGGAAGGTCAGTATTTCTTCTACAAAAAATGGTCAGCATTTCATATGCATGACAAAGTCTAACATAGAAATGTTTGATTTTTGTTATGAATCACAGGATCCAAAAGTAGGGAATTGGTGGATGAGTTTTGGTGAGAAGACATTGGTGGGGTATTGGCCCGCAGAGCTGTTCACACACTTAGCAGACCACGCAACGATGGTGGAGTGGGGAGGAGAGGTGGTGAACTCACGCAGCAATGGGCAACACACCTTCACCCAAATGGGGTCTGGACACTTTGCTGAGGATGGTTTTGGAAAAGCGAGCTACTTCAGGAACCTTCAGATCGTAGACATGGATAACAGTCTGAGTTCTGTGCAGAGCATCTCAACCTTGGCCGAAAACACCAACTGCTACGACATCAAGAGCTTCTACAGCAACGAATGGGGCACCTACTTCTACTATGGTGGGCCAGGCAACAATCCACAGTGCCCATGATACTACAACTAAAGTACATATAAATTGTCCTGGACTTCACTTTCAACTCCATCTCTAAATACCAAAAAAAAAAAAAAAAATTCTTGTCAGATATCTTTCTGTTACATTCTTTATTTGTACGTAAATGTGTTTTTTCCATTCTTGTTTCTGCAGCTTCACTGTTTTGTTTGTTTCAATCGCCGCAAGGCCGGGAAAGGAAATTTTGAGATGTAGTCAACAATAATAAGGAAATTACAGACACATCGATGATAAAAAAAACATTGCAAATGACAGGTTTTGAATTTAAACATGATGTTTTAACTCATGGACGATTTCTTTCTTTATAAGTTATATATATATATATATATATATATATATATATATAAAATATAAAAATATATTT
>Ga0209489_103281_pt1 | contig 31792 bp, 27 predicted proteins | sample SiratrowhiteBW_FD_187527 | JGI IMG/M metagenome (GOLD analysis project Ga0209489, IMG submission 187527) | Root nodule microbial communities of legume samples collected from California, USA - Siratro white BW (SPAdes) (version 2) | ecosystem: Host-associated > Plants > Roots > Nodule | place...
ATTATAGTATATATATTTATTTTATATATATATATATATATATATATATATATATATTATGATTTCCTTATTGATTATTCTCTTTTTTCAATTTTCCCTCTCTTCCATTATTTATTTTCTCTATGAGTCAAATACGTGGATGCCTGAGATAGGTGTATTCTTGAGAGATCGTTGATTGATTATTTTTGTTCAAGATAATCAAATTTGGTTTGGTGTAGAGAGCAAATTTGGTGGTGGATGATGTCAGAGTACATTCCTAGTTGCTTATTGGGAAGACAATTATTTCCTATTTTATTGAAAACAAATTTTGTTTTTTTTAAAGAAATGTTTTATTAAAAAGTTAATGATTCATTTTAACATATTTATCTTGACTCACTTTTATTATTAATAAAAATTTAAGTTAATATAAAAAATCATTAATTAGTAGAGAAATTGTTGTCACACTCGTTATAGAGATAAGAAGTGATAAGAGAAAAGTGAAGTTCTATTAAATAATGCAATTAATGTAATAAATATAGATTGATGTGAAAAAAGCAAATATTAAAAAGCTTTTTCTAGCATTTGACGTATTTATTTACTTTAATTTAGCGATATATGTGGTATAAAGCATCATCACTTTTAATGCTTAAGGTTACCAAAAACTTAAAATGGATGTCATTCAAAATGATTCATACAAGGTCTTGGGTGATGAATAAAAATAAAAATAAAATACGAGATATTTGGTTTAAATTATACATAAAAAAAATATGAATTTATTCAAATCATTATGGCTACTCTTTGTTAAAAACAAACAAACAAACATGGTGTTAGATAGAACTGAGTAAGAAGAGTTTCTAACTTTATGTTATTTGACTATATTATATTATTAGTGCACAATGTCCGTTAAACTCAGTACATTGACAAACTTATAAACATTAAATTATTTTATCTTGATAATTATTTATCAATATCTCTTTAAATTTTTAACTGCACCAGCTCCTATACAGGATTTGTGGTGCAGTTGTGTTGGGAAGAGCCACCCGAAATCCAATCTTGGCATGAAAAGAGAATCAAGCGTTACAAGAAAATTCAACATTAGAGTTGACAAAAAATAGAAGCAAATGAACAAAAACGGATTAAAAAACGTCTGCATAGCATCGATCGGATACATCAATCCTGAAAGATATAGCGCTGACCACTAACCGAACACAAATAATACGGGCCAAATCAACGCTAAAAGGACATGAAAAAAATATAAAATTTTTAATATAGCAAGAAAAAAAAAATGAGAGTAGCTTCTGTCCATCCAACACATATAATGAAAAAAAAAATATCAATTTAAATGATTATTTTCAAATTAACACCGGACGCACAAAGTACAAAATAAATGATGTATCAAAAATCAATTTAATTTGAAACCTTAATTGCAACATAAATCTTAATTGAAATAAAGTATGAAACTAACTAAATTGTATTCTTATATTACGAAGATAGAATTGTAAATTGAAAGACAATATAAAACAATAGTTAAGTAAAATGTACAATTATATTAACAAATATAAAAGTATGATTATCTACGACATTTAATTGAAACTAAAAGCATAAAATACAATAAAAGTCTCTCATGCAGTTCAGAAGTTGTCTTCTATTGAATTTTCCTGTGAAAAATGAAAGTTATTTCAATAAATAAAACATTTAATATATGAGAAGAAGTGTGAAATAATGAAACTTATATTTTGGAAAGAACTTCAAGGAATTGACTTATCATCAACACATGGTTTCAACATAGTTAGCGTGAACTTAATTAGTACCAGTTGGAGCATCAACACGTTGTCATTCCATCATCATGGTGAGCTATAGCTAAACCATCCTCATGATGTCTTTCAATTGTGTAGTCTTTTTGATTTGCTAGGTGAACTTCCTGATTTGCCAGTTGAGTTGCTCGACCTGCAACAGAGTTGTTTGTCTTGCTTCCTCAACTTTGAGATGTAGTAGCTCATTTCCTACCGCCTAATCACGATATGATGTGAAAGAAGAAAACAAGGAGGGTTGAGTGAAAGACCCTCCTTGGACAAAGTTACCAACCAAGTCTGTTGTGTCATAAACTCAACCTCTACTCTTTCCTCCTACAACATCCTTCCAAGCTTGAAGTTTGGTTGTGAATCTGGATGGGCATTAGTGGTTGAACCTTCAGAACTCTCTGCTTGTATGACCTTCAATCGCTCATGGTAGTTTTCCTATGAAATGATTACAAATGCAAATTTTAGGAAAATTAAATTAAAATTGTTGAATCATTAGACAGTCCAAAGTTCCTTTAGATGGTCTAATAAAGTTTTGATGATAACAATACTCCATGTATGTGTTTGTATTTGAAGATATTACAGGTCTGTTAAAGTAGTGTTTTACAGATCTCTAAGCATGATAAGTATGTACATTTACTATTATTTTATTAATTAATTTTGTTTAAAAATAAAAGAAGAAGAAAGTTAAAATTAAATAAATATAAAAATAGTAAATGTTTTAAATCTATTTTGAATTCTACTTTCTATTTTATTTTGAGATCAAATCATTTTTTGCACTGTGGTCCATGGTTTTATCAAGTTTTGCTTACAATAAAATTAATTTGATTTAGTGTATTTTATTTACCTATATGTCTTTGCAAAGATTTTTTGAAATTAAGATTGGATTGTTATATTGTTATAACTAAATACAGAAACAAGTCAAAATGATTTTGTTGCACACAGTTTTGGTTTGACTTGTTTCTAAATTTCTAAAAACAAATTAAAATGTCATTCACAAAAATATCAAAGTTAGATTTTATAGCATGTTGTGCTTTAACGTTCAAATTTGTTCATAATGGAAATTATTCCAAATTATTATGTAATATTTAAATGTGATTAATTGTTTCGAATCAAAGATATCTTGTGTTGTTTAAATTGTTTCTATATTCAGATAAAGTCAATTTTAATGCAGAATCAAAAATAGAAGTTGTTCTTCCAACGACTAGTTTTAGCATTATATGGTTAAGATTTACCTTTCAAGCATCCAACGACTAGTTTCTACAAAACTACATATAGAGGAACAATTTCAAGTTGAAATATATAAGAAGCAAGAAGAGAAATACATTGTGTAATACATTGAAAAATTAGCGTATCTATTGTGTGTTTGTTGTAAATATGCTAGTGAGAGCATTTAAAGTTTTGGATTGTGAGAAAATTCTGTAATTGTTCACCTTGTGAAGTAAACCCTTGTGAGCTTTTATTATTCCGTCTTTTGAGAGTGTTTCTTTCAATCTTGAGTGGTCTTGATCTCAGAGAAAGATTGGGACTGGTATAACCTATAGAGGTTTGTGTACTTAGATAACCTGAAGAGGATTGTGTACCTGTTATAACCTAGAGAGGTTTGTGTACTCGTTGTAACCTGGAGAGGTTTGTGTACTTGTCGTAACCTGGAGATGTTTATACTCATTGAAACCTAGAGAGGTTTATACTCGTTGTAACCATTTACTGAATAGTAAAACCTCTTAAACGGTTTGTTTAAAGGAGAATTGGACATAGCCTAAGAGATTAGGGTGAACTAGTATTAAACTGCTTCATTTGTGCTTATATATTCTTGCCTTGGACAATCTTGCTTAGTGGTTTTGTTTGCAGTGAATTGAGTTTAGGCTCCGTTCAACGCCCCCTTCTAGAGCCAATTGTTCCTACAGTTGGTATCAGAACTAACCTCAAGGGTTAGTTCTTCACAAGAATTGAGGCACGATCCTACAAAAACTCAATAGACAAAGATAGACTACATGTGAGTCAACCACCCTTGTTCAAGGTCAAAATTCTAAGCTTTGGAAGATGAGGATGATTGGCTTCATCCAATATAATGGTACAAATTTAATCAATATTATTAAAAATGGTATACCTACACTGATTGATAAATCTGGAGAACTACTTCCCTTTGAATCTATGACTGATGAGAAAAGGCGTATGTGTGAAAATAATGCTAAAGTTAGACACCTTATAATGTGTGCTTTATCTGAGGAAGAAATGTCGAAGGTCCATGCAATGGTCAACGGTAAGGAGATGTGGGATACACTTGTTCTCCCATATGAAGGTTCAAATAGGTAAAAAGAAATAAATTGACTATGCTTAAACGTCAATATGAAATGTTTGCTATAGAAGATCATGAATCTATACAGTCTATGGTGGCTCGTTTACAAGTTATTATAAACAATCTAAGATCCTTGGGAGCCACTTTTAGTCAATATGAAATTAATGATAAAATTCTCAGAATTTTACCTGTTAAGTGGAGAGCCCAAGAAATTGCTCTTATAACTTCAAGATATCTTGAGACCATGCCCTTGGAGGAATTGGTAGGTATTCTTACTATATATGAGTAGTGTTAGCACCAGGAGTTGCTAGAAGATTTGATGAAGCCAACAACCTGCTGAAGATCCAGAACCATTGCTTAAAAGGGGATCACTTGAAGACTTCATGAAGATTTGTGGGGCTTGGTCTAGAACTTAGGTTGGGTGTGTGTGTGTGAGTTTGGTTGGTATCAAATCTAGTGTGCATCACATCTCATTCATGAAAAGCTCCAATAATAATTTTTGATTAACAAAGTTTTAAGAAATTATTAAAATCAAAACTTGTTTTTAAAACTGTCTTTCTGTTAAAGAATACAATCGATTGAATGTGTAAAACAATCGATTGAATTTTAATTGACAGTTGTTTATATAAAGTTGGCGCGCACTTTGAACAGACATGAAAAATATTCTATACATTTTATGATCAAGAGCTGTGAGTTTTCAGAAGAGAGAAAAGCGCCCTTCTTGTCTTGTGATCAAGATCATTCAAATTTCATACATCGAGAACTGAATTTTGATTGATTCTGGAGCTTTGAATTGACTGAGACTGATACTTCACATATTTGATCATTAGACTAAGCCTTTTATACCCTTTCTTCATTACTTGTGTAATTTGTTATGTATAGAAGTGCTTGTTTTATTGAGTTCATCGTGATTCTTTCTTTGTATTGAATAATGTTGTGTTGTGAATTACTTGATGTTGTAATTCCATGAGTACAGTGGGTTCTGTACGGTGGTTAACTTGCTGAAGGGTTCAGTAAGGAGTTTTCTAAGATATAGAGTTGAGTCTGTATAGCTCTATGATCTGTTGTAGGGTTTAGTAGATTGTTTACTGCGGGGAGCAGTGTGTTCTAGTAGAGTGCCAGAGTCTATATTGTTGTAAACTAATCATTTTGATCTTGAGTAGTGGAAATCCTTACTGTTGAGTAAGGGACTGGATGTAGCCGTTGACGAAGGGTGAACCAGGATAAATCTTTGTGTTCTTATTTGTTAGCACCAGTAGGCTACTGTGATGATTTGATGAAGCCAACCAAGTGAAGATGTTCAAGACCTTATGATCATACGTGGAATGCATGAAGATTTCATGAAGATTGAAGAACTTGGTCTAGAACTTAGGAGTGTGTGTTGTGGGGTAAGTTTGAGGTATAATCAGTGATGCATGCAATCTTAATCAATGAGAAGCTCCACAAGTATTTTTCTGAATTAACAAAAGTTTTGAGAAATCATTAAAATTAAAACTTGCGTTTTGAACAACTGTTTTAACTAACTGGAGAAAAACAATCAACTATTTGAAAAATCAATCGACTAAATTTTAAATGACAGTTATCTATAAATAGCTGGCGCAAAAATTTGGAAAGATACGAAAAATCATTCTAAACATTTTCTGAGCAAGAACATTCGAGATTTCAAAGAGAGCTAAAGCGCCCTTGAGTCTAGTGATCAAGATCAATCAACTTTTTCATCAAGAACTGTTTTCTTGAACTGCTACTGGAGCTTTGATTTGACTGAGACAGTTCTTCACTGATTTGATCATCAGACTAAGCCTTCTATACCCTTCCTTTATTACTTTTGTAATCCTTTGTATATAAGTGCTTGTATTGTTGTGACTATGATAATTCTTTCACTGTATTGAAGGTTATTCTGCTGTGAGTTACCTGGGTTGGTAATTCTGTTTTGTACAGTAGGCTCTGTACAGGGTGTGACTTGCTGTGGGTTTCAACAAGGGTGTTCTTGAAACACACAGTGGGTTTCTGTGTGGTTTCTTGTTCTGCTGTGGATTCAGCAGTGGTCTACTGCGGGGTGTAGTGAGACGTTTCTGGGTTATACAGTGGACTCTGAATAACTATGACTTGCTGTGGGTTTCAGCAAGGGAGTTCTTAAAACACACAGTGGATTCTATGGGGTTTCTTGTCTGTTGTATGTTCAGCAGTGGTGCTGCAGAGTGCAGTGTATTCTTGCTGTAGGCAAGTGTTGTAAACTTAATCAGGTTGATCATTTTAGTGAAATCCTTACTGTGTGTGAGGGACTGGACGTAGCCCGGTTGTTGGGTGAACCAATATAAAAATCTGTTGTGTCCTGAATCTCTCTTGCTCTCTCTCTTTATTGTTCTTGTTAAATCTTGTTGCGTTTCTTGATTTTTCAAAATTAACTGAATCTTGCTAATTGAATAACTTCATCATTTTTCTGAAAGCATTTTTAGCAACAACCGAAAACCATATCTTCTATTTTAACACAGTCTACTCTGAACTGCTTTGAATCTGTGAATAACAAGTATATCAGTTTTCTGTAAATCTGCAGTTTCGCAATTTACTGGGTTTACTATTTATCAGTTCGCTTTTCCAGAAAACTCAATCTTTCACTGTTATTGATTAAAGACTGTTTTCATACACTTAACATAGTTTGTATTGGTTAATAAAAAGTTCTTTAATCAGCAAATCATTATAAACTTGAAATTGATCTAATTCTTTGATTTCTTGATTCAACTTTTCAAGAACTGGATTTATAGTATATTGTGTATTCAAGAACTGTTTTCTGGTTACAGTTTATTGCATCTGGTTGATTAGTATTGTGCTGAAACTGTTTGATTAGTATTGTGCTGAAACTGTTTGATTGAACCATTGTTGTTTGCTTAACATATCTTCTTTAGTAGTTTCCATAAAAATTATTCATTCTCCAAACAATTTGTGAAAATTTTCAAGTGTTCAATTCACCCCCCTCTTCAACTTGGCCAAGACATATTTTTCAAAGTCGTCCAAATTCAACCGAAATATTTTTTTGTCGTACTGATGCGAAACGATAAGAATTGTACCCCAAAAATTGTGGGTACGTTTCGGGCGCTCAACCGAGTCATTTGGGCCCCGTTTTAACTTTTCATGTTCCGGTGGTGGCCGGGCCTAAAAAAATCATCAAAATTCGATCGAAACATGTTTCCACCGTACTGACGGGAATCGATAAGAACTACACCCAAAACGGTATAGGTATGTGTCGGGTGCAAAACTGAGTCATCCGGGCCCAATTTTCAACTTTTCCTACTCTGGTGGTACCCATTCCCGGAAGAGTCGTGAAAATTCGACCGAAAATTTTTTCCGCCGTACTGATTGCAAAACGATAAGAACTGCGTCCCGAATAATGTGAGTATGTGTTGATGCAAAACCGAGTCATACGATCCCGTTTTTCAACTTTTCCTGCCCCGGTGGTACCGCGGCCCGGAAAAGTAATCAAATTTCGATCGAATTACCTTTCATCCGTACTGACGGGAAATGATAGAAACTGCAGCACAAATTGTGTAGGTACGTTTGAGGTGCAAAACGTTCTCATTTGGTCCCAGATTTCAACTTTGGCTGCCCGGATGTGCACGGCCTTGGAGATGTCATCAAAATTCGATGGAAACATTTTTTTGTTGTATTGACGCGAAATGATAAGAATTGCACCCAAAAAAGTGTGGGCACGTTTCGGGCGCTAAACCGACTCATCTGAGCCCCGTTTTCAACCTTTCATGCTCCAGTGGTGCCCAGGCCTGAAAAAGTCGTCAAAATTCGACCGAAACATGTTTCAAACGTACTGACGGGAAACGATAGAAACTGGACCACAAATTGTGTGGGTATGTTTGGTGTGTTAAACGTTGTCATCTGTATCCATTTTCAACTTTGGCTGCGCCGGTGGTGACAGGGCCCGGAAAAGTCCTTTACATTCGACTGAAACATTTTTTTGCCGCATTGATGGGAAGCGATAAGAATTGTATCCAAAAAAGTGTGGGTACGTTTCAGGCGCGAAACCGAGTCAACTAGGCCCACTTTTCAAATTTTCTTGATCCGGTGGTCCCTGGACTCGAAAATTCATCAAAATTCGACCGAAACATTATTCAATCGTACTGATGGGAAAGGATAAGAATTGCACACTAAAAAGTGTAGGTATGTGTCGGGTGAAAAACCGAGTCATCCGGGCCCAGTTTTCAACTTTGCCTGCTCCGGTGGTCCCCGTCGGAAGAGACAACAAAATTCAACCGAAAGATTTTCTAGCCATACTGATTGCAAAACGATAAGAATTGCGTCCCGAATAATGTGGGTATGTTTCGAATGCAAAACCGAGTCATACGGGCCCGTTTTTCAACTTTTCCTGCCCTGGTAGAAACGCGGCCCAGAAACGTCATCAAAATTCGATCGAATTACCTTTCAACTGTACTGACGGGAAATGATATAAACTGCACCACAAATTACGTGGGTACATTTACGATGCCAAATGTACTAATTTGGGCTCGATTTTGAACTTTGGCTGCATCGGTGGTGACCGGCCCAGTAAAGTCATCAAAATTCAACCGAAACATTTTGTTGCCTTACTGATGGCAAATGATAAGAATTGCACCCCAAAAACTGTGGGTATGTTTCGGGCGCTAAACCGAGTCATCTGGCTCCCGGTTTCCACTTTTCATGCTCCGGCCGTGCTCGGGCCAGAAACAATCGTAGAAATTTGTCCGAGACTGTTTTTACCCGTACGAATAAAAACGGCAAGAAATGCGTCCCAAATAGTTTGGGTATACTTCAGCTGTCAAAAGTGAGTCATCCAGACCCGATTTTCAACTTTGACTGCACCGGTGGTCCTCGAGCCCGAAAAGGTGGTCAAAATTCGACCGAAACATTTTCAGCCGTACTGATCGCAAAACGATAAGAACTGCGTACCGAATAAGGTAGGTATGTTTTTGGTGCAAAACTGAGTCATACATGCCCGATTTTCAACCTTTCCAACCCCGGTGGTACCGAGCCCTGAAAAATCGTCAAAACTCAACCGAATTATTTTTCAACCGTACTGACGGGAAACGATAGAAATTGCACCATAAAATGTGTGGTTATGTTTGGGGTGCCAAACGTAGTTATCTGGGTTCGGTTTTTAACTTTTGCTACCCCGCTTGGTGCCCGGGCTCGAAAAAGTCGACAAAATTTGACCAAAACATTTTTTTGCCGTACTGATTGCAAAAGGATAAGAATTGTGTCTCGAATAATGTGGGTATATTTTGGGTGCAAAACTGAGTCATACGGGCCCGACTTTTAACCTTTCCCGCCCCGGTGGTACAGAGACTCGAAAAGTCGTTAAAACTCGACCAAATTATTTTTCAACCGTATTCACGTGAAACGATAGAAACTGAACCACAAATTGTGTAGGTATGTTTGGGGTGCCAAACGTAATGATCTGGGTCCGGTTTTCAACTTTGGCTGCACCGGTGTTGTCCAGGACCTAAAAGGATCTTAAAATTCGACCGAAACATTTTTTTGTCGTACTGATGTGAAACGATAAGAACTGCGTCTCGAATAATGTATGTATGTTTTGGGTGCAAAACTGTGCGACACTTGTCTAGTTTCCAACTTTTCCCGCCCCAGTGGTACCGAGGCCCGAAAAGTCGTCAAAACTTGACCGAATTATTTTTCAACCGTATTGACGGGAAGCGATAGAAATTGCACCACAAAATGTGTGGTTATGTTTTGGGTGCCAAACGTAGTCATCTGGGTCCGGTTTTCAACTTTGGTTGCGCCGCTTGGTGCCCGGGCCCGGAAAAGTCGTCAAAATTCGACTGAAACATTTTTTTGCCGTACTGATGCGAAACGATAACACTTGCACCCCAAATAGTGGGAGTCTGTTTCGGGCGCTAAGCCGACTTATTTGTGTCCAGTTTTCAACTTTTCATGGTCTAGCTGTGCCCGGGCCCAAAAAAGTTGTAAAAGTTTGTCAGAGACCCTTTTTACCCATAAGAATAAAAAACGACAAGAAATACGTCCCAAATAGTGTGAGTATTTCGGCTGTCAAAACCAGGTCATCCGGGCCCGATTTTCAACTTTCATGGCTCTGGTGGTCCTCGGGCTCAAAAAAGTCGTCAAAATTCGATCAAAACATTTTTCAGTCGTACTGATCGCAAAATGATAAGAACTGTGTCTCGAATAATGTGGGTATTTTTTGGGTGCAAAACTGAGTCATACGGGTCCGGTTTTCAACTTTTCCCACCCTGGTGGTACCGAGCCTCGAAAAGTCGTGAAAACTCGACCGAGTTATTTTTCAACCGTACTGACGGGAAACAATAGAAAGTGCACCACAAAATGTGTGGTTATATTTGGGGTGCCAAACGTAGTCATCTGGTCCGGTTTTCAACTTTAGCTGCGCCGCTTGGTGCCCGAGCCCGGAAAAGTCATCAAAATTTGACCGAAACATTTTTTTGCCGTACTAATATGAATCGATAAAAATTGCACCCCAAAAACTATGAGTCTGTATTGGGCGCTGAACTGACTTATTTGTGTCCCGTTTTCAACTTTTCATGGTCCGGTTGTGCCCGGGCCCGAAAAAGTCGTAAAAATTTGTCCGAGATCCTTTTTACCCGTAAGTATAAAAAATGACAAGACATGCATTCCAAATAGTGTCGGTATTTCGACTGTCAAAACCGAGTCATCCAGGTCCAATTTTTAACTTTATTTGCTCCGGTTATCCTCGGGCCCGAAAAAGACGTCAAAATTCGACCGAAACATTTTTCAGCTGTACTGGTTACAAAATGATAAGAACCGTGTCCCGAATAATGTGGGGATATTTTGGGTGCAAAACGGAGCCATACGGGCTCGGTTTTCAACTTTTCCTGCACCGGTGGAAACGCGGCCCGGAAAAGTCATCAAAATTCGATCGAATTACCTTTCAACCGTACTGACCGAAAATGATAGAAACTGCACCACAAATTGCGTGGGTACGCTTACGGTGCCAAACGTAGTCATCAGGGTCCGACTTTCAACTTTGGCTGCGCCAGTGGTGCCCGGTCCAGGAAAACTCGTTAAAATTCGACCGACACATTTTTTTCCCTACTGATGCGAAACGATAAGAATTGCACCCCAAAAATGTGTGGATACGTTTTGGGCGCTCAACCGAGTCATCTGGGCCCCGTTTTCAACTTTTCCTGCTCCGTTGTGCCCCGACCCTAAAAGTCATTTAAATTCGACCGAAACATTTTTTTTGTGGTACTGATGGAAAACGATAAGAATATTGTCCCAAAAAGTGTGAGTACCTTTCGGGCGTTAAACCGAGTTATCTAGGGCCCGTTTTCAAATTTTCCTGCTCCGATGGTGCCCGGACCCAATAAGTCGTCAAAATTCAATCGAAACATTATTCAACTGTACTGATGGGAAACGATAAAATTTGCATCCTAAAAAGTGTGGGTATGTGTCGGGTGCAAAACCGAGTCATCCGCGCCAAATTTCAACACCGGAAGAGTCGTCAAAATTCAACCGAAAGATTTTTCAGTCGTACTGATTGCAAAACGATAAGAATTGCGTCCCGGATAATGTGGTTACATTTCGAATGCAAAACCGAGTCATACGGCGTTTTTCAACTTTTCCTGCACCGGTGGAAACGTGACCCAGAAAATTCATCAAAATTCGATCGAATTACCTTTCAACCCTACTGATCGAAAATGATAGAAACTGCACCATAAATTGCATGGGTACGCTTGTGGTGCCAAACGTACTAATCTGGGCTCGATTTTCAACTTTGGCTGTGCCGGTGATGATCGGGCCCAGAAAAGTCATCAAAATTCGACCGAAACATTTTTTTGCCATACTGATGGGAAATGATAACAATTGCAGCCCAAAAAGTGTGGGTATGTTTCGGGCGCTAAACCGAGTTATCTGGGTCCCGATTTCAACTTTTCATACTCCGGTTGTGCTCGGACCCGAAACAATCGTAAAAATTTGTCCGAGACTGTTTCTACCCGGACGAATAAAAAAAGGCAAGAAATGCGCCCAGATAGTTTGGGTATACTTCAACTGTCAAATCGGAGTCATCCAGGCCCGATTTTCAACTTTGACTGCTCCGGTGGTCCTCGGCCCCGAAAAGGTCGTTAAAATTCGACCGGAACATTTTTCATCCGTACTGATCGGAAAATCATAAGAACTGTGTCCCGAATAATGTGGGTATGTTTTGGTTGCAAAACTGAGTCATACGGGCCCGATTTTCAACTTTTCCCGCCCCGGTGATACGGAGGCTCGAAAAATCGTGAAAACTGGACCGAATATTTTTCAACCGTACTAACGGGAAACTATAGAAAATGCACCACAAATTGTGTAGGTTTGTTTGGGTTGCCAAACGTAGTCATCAGGGTTCAACTTTCAACTTTGGTTGCACCGGTGGTGCCTGGTCCCGGAAAACTCGTCAAAATTCGACCTAGACATTTTTTTCCCCTACTGATTCGAAACGATAAGAATTGCATCCCAAAAAGTGTGGGTACGTTTTGGGCGCTCAACCGAGTCATCTGGGCCCCGTTTTCAAATGTTCCTGCTCCGGTGGTTCCTCGACCGGAAAAGTCGTCAAAATTTGACCGAAATATTATTCAGCCGTACTAATGGGTAACGATAAAAATTGCATCCTAAAAAATGTGGGCATGTGTCGGGTACAAAACCGAATCATCCGGGCCCAAATTTAAACTTTGCCTGCTCCGGTGGTACCCGGTCCCGGAAGAGTCGTCAAAATTCAACCGAAAGATTTTTCAGTCGTACTGATTGCAAAACGATAAGAATTGCGTCCCGGATAATGTGGGTATATTTCGAATGCAAAACCGAGCCATACGGGCCCGTTCTTCAACTTTTCCTGCACCGGTGGAAACGCGGCCCGGAAAAGTCATCAAAATTCGATCGAATTACCTTTCAACCGTACTGACCGAAAATGATAGAAACTGCACCAGAAATTGCGTGGGTACGCTTGTGGTGCCAAACGTACTAATCTGGGCTTGATTTTCAACTTTGGCAGCGCCGGTGGTGACCGAGCCGAGAAAAGTCATCAAAATTTGATCGAAACATTTTTTTGCCATACTGATGGAAAATGATGAGAATTGCACCCCAAAAAGTGTGGGTATGTTTCGGGCGCTAAACCGAGTTATCTGGGTCTCGGTTTGAACTTTTCATTCTCTGTTCGTGCTCGGGCCCGAAACAATCGTAAAAATTTTTCTGAGACTGTTTCTACCCGTACGAATAAAGAACGATAAGAAATGTGTCCCAAATAGTTTGGATATACTTCACCTGTCAAAACTGAGTCATCCAGGCACGATTTTCAGCTTTGACTGCTCGGGTGGTCCTCGGGACCGAAAAGGTCGTCAAAATTCGACTGAAACATTTTTCCGCCATATCGATCGCAAAATGATAAGAATTGCTTATCGAATAATGTGGGTATGTTTTTGGTGCAAAACTGAGTCATACAGGCGAATAATGTGGAGTCGCCATCTGTCGCAACCGGGGTCACGACGGGGACGGTGAACAAAAATAATTTATTTTAATTTTCAAAACAGAAGAGTCGCCACCATAGTTTATTAGGAAAAACTATGGAAAACCAAAAACAAGATAAGGCAAGTTTGCGAAAACGGATTTCGAGTCCGGGAGTCGGTTACGTGTGGGGAAAGTGTTAGCACCCCCACAACACCCGTCCTAAGATGGTACCTTTAATTAAATAAGTAATCTGAGTGTGATTTTTTAAAAATATTTATTTTCCCAAGAAAGAGATTAAGATAAAACAAACAAAATTTTTTTTTTGGTTTTAGGGAGCTTGACAAGGTTTGACCTTGCTCCTACGTATCTCCATCAGGGATGAAGAATCAGGGTTACATAGTTCTTTGTTGATAAGATTGTTGGTTGTCCTGATAATTTTTTAAATTTTCCGAAAGCTTGTGTTTGAAAGTAGCGTAAATGAATGACAACAGTGCCAGGTTTAAAGCCTGGGCTTTGGATAACAATGCCAGGTTTAAAGCCTGGGCTTTGAGAAACAGTGCCAGGTTTAAAGCCTGGGCTTTGGGTAAGGCCCCAGGTTTAAAGCCTGGGCTTTGAGAAATAGTGTCAGGTTTAAAGCCTGGGCTTTGAGAAACGGTGCCAGGTTTAAAGCCTGGGCTTTGAGAAACGGTGTATGCCAAATTAACATGCAACATATAATTGACACTTTAGCTTAAGCGAGATCATGTATATAAAAATGGAACGTGATTGAATGAATTCGTAGCAATGCAAAGCTTAAATATGTGAGGTTTAAATGATGTATGGTGGTTTTTTTTGGGTATTTATGGGGGGGTAGTTTTGGAATTTAAAAAAAAGTGTGGGTATAGATCCTAATTAATGGAGGTGCAGGAAGTACTAACCAAAAACCAACTTGGGTTAAGGGCATTTTGGTAATTGAAAGGAGTGTGGGTGCAGATCTTAATTAATGGAGGTGCAGGAAGTACCTCCACTAACCAAAAACCCAGTTAGTGTTAAGGGTATTTTAGGGATTGTGAAGAGCTGGGGTGCAGATCCTAACTAATGGAGGTGCAGGAAGTAACTCCACTCAGAAACGCATTATGGCCAAGGGCATTTTGGGAATGAGAAGAATGTGGGTGCAGGCACAAACACATGGGGTGCAGAGAGCACCCCCCACCAATCAGAAACCCACTAGGGTTTGAGGCACACGCGTGGGGCAAGGCACTGCTGTGGAGACGATAGAGACGGTGGCTAGGCTGATGGCGGTGTCTAACGGCAGCGGTGATGGCCGCCGACGACAGCAGAACGACGGCAACAACGTCGTTGGTGGCGTGGATTTATGGTGGAGGATTGGCAGCATTTGCAGGGTTCATGGTGGAGGCGCGGTGGCAGTTTTGTTGAGACGCGTGGTGGGGTTTGTGAGAGAAGGTTTTAGAGTGGCACGTGGGGGCGTGATGCATGAATGAGAGGTGCATGGGAAGTGTACGATGGTAGGTGAGTTTGGTGCGCATGGTGGCACGTTGAGATGCATGGTAGATATCACCTTGCGAGATGCCTAAGGCTTGTGGGTGCTTTTTTATTTATTTTATGTAATGAATGGATGCATGTATAGAGAAACTAAAAAAATAAGCAAAAAATAAATAAAAGCATACCAGAAGTCCGTCTTTTTCCTCTGTGCTTTCTTCTTTCTCTCTTCTCAATGCTCTGTTCTCTCTTTTTTCTTTTTAGTCTCCTCCTTTCTTTTTCCAATCTCTGTATCCGTGTACGTGTCTCTATCTGTTCTCCCTCCTTCTCTTTTATTATTATTTTTTTCAAAATCAAGGTGGTTGAGAGAGTTATCACTGTTTGACCTATTCTCCTTATTTATTATTTTTTTATTTTTATTTTATAATTAACACTAAAGATGAATCTACCCAAAAATGAGACTTAAGCCATTTTCCAACGGTAATAATTCATTATTTATTTTTACATCTTTTATGTAGTGGAGCATGTGGGTTGTTATCTGAGCAGTTTCAAAATTATTAGTTTCTTTATTATTATTATTTTTTTAGAAAAGCAGTACGTGGAGTTTAAGGAGTGAGAAATGGGAGAGTTGACTCATTCTTTTTTAGTATTTTTTTATTATTTATTTATCCTGAACGTGCAAATCAAGTTTGAAAGCAGTTTTCTTTTCTTGTTATTTTTATTGTTATATTTATTATTATTTTTATATATATATTTATTTTTTTGTTATTTAATCATTTATTATTTAATATTTATTATTAATTATTTTCGTTTTTTTTATTATTTTTTAATTAACTATCACCTTTTTCTTTTTTTAAGTTTTTTTTATGGAAAAATTCAATTTTTTTTATTTTTAAATTACTATTATTATTTCTTAAGGAAACTTAAACCAATATATATTTATGTTATTATTCATTTTTTATTATTTTTTTAATTTTTTTATTATTATGCTTTAATTTAAAAGATTACCCGGACAAAATCGGGTGTTGACAGTTGTGCTCAGGCCCGAAACAATCATAAAAATTTGTCCGAGACTGTTTCTACCCGTACGAATAAAAAACGGCAAGAAATGTGTCCCAAATAGTTTGGGTATACTTCAGCTGTCAAAACTGAGTCATCCAGGCCCAATTTTCAACTTTGACTGCTTTGGTGGTCCTCGGGACCGAAAAGGTCAAAAAAATTCGACCGAAACATTTTTCAGCCGTACTGATCGCAAAACGATAAGAACTGCGTACCGAATAATGTGGGTATTTTTTTGGTGCAAAACTGAGTCATACGGGCCCGATTTCCAACCTTTCCGCCCCGGTGGTACCGAGGCCCAAAAAGTCATTAAAACTCGACCGAATTATTTTTCAACCGTACTGACGGGAAACGATAGAAATTGCACCACAAATTGTGTGTGTATGTTAAGGGTGCCAAACGTAGTCATATGGGTCCGGTTTTCAACTTTGGCTGCACAGGTGGTGCTCGGGCCCAGAAAAGGTCTTAAAATTCGACCGAAACATTTTTTTTCCGTACTGATGCGAAACGAAAAGAACTGCGTCTCGAAATAATATATGTATGTTTCGGGCGCAAAACTGTGTCACACTTGCCTAGTTTCCAACTTTTCCCGCCCCAGTGGTACCGAGGCCCGAAAAGTCGTCAAAACTCGATCGAATTATTTTTCAACCATACTGACGGGAAACGATAGAAATTGCACCACAAAATGTGTGATTATGTTTGGGGTGCCAAACGTAGTCATCTGGGTCCGGTTTCAACTTTGGTTGTGCCGCTTGGTGCCCGGGCCCGGAAAAGTCGTCAAAATTCGACCGAAACATTTTTTTGTCGTACTAATGCGAAACGATAAGAATTGCACCCCAAAAAGTGTGAGTCTGTTTCGAGCGCTAAACCGACTTATTTGTGTCCCATTTTCAACTTTTCATTGTCCAGTTGTGCCCGGGCCTGAAAAAGTCGTAAAAATTTCTCCGAGACCCCTTTTATCCGTAAGAATAGAAAACGATTAGAAATGCGTCCCAAATTGTGTGGGTATTTCGGCTGTCAAAACCGAGTCATCCAGGCCCGATTTTCAACTTCGATTGCTCCGGTGGTCGTCGGGCCCAAAAAAGTCGTCAAAATTCGACTTAAACATTTTCAGTCGTACTGATCGCAAAATGATAAGAATTGTGTCCCGAATAATGTGGGTATGTTTTAGGTTCAAAACTGAGTCATCTGGGTCCCGCTTTCAAATTTCCATGCTCCGATAGTGCTCGAGCCCGAAACAATCGTAAAAATTTGTCCGAGACTATTTCTACCCATACGAAAAAAAACAGCAAGAAATGCATCCCAAATAGTTTGGGTATACGTCAGCTGTCAAAACTGAGTTATCCAGACCCGATTATCAACTTTGACTGCTCCAGTGGTCCTCGGGCCCGAAAAGGTCATCAAAATTCGACCGAAACAATTTTCAGCCGTACTGATCGCAAAACGATAAAAACTGCGTACCGAATAATGTGGGTATGTTTTTGGTACAAAACTAAGTCATACGGGCCCGATTTTCAACCTTTCCAGCCCCAGTGGTACCGAGGCCCGAAAAGTCGTCAAAACTCGACCAAATTATTTTTCAACCGTACTAACGGAAAACGATAGAAACTGCACCACAAATTGTGTGGGTATGTTTGGAATGCCAAATGTAGTCATCTGGGTCCGGTATTCAAATTTGGTTGCACCGGTGGTGCCCGGGCCTGAAAAAGTTCTTAAAATTTGAATGAAGCATTTCTTTGCAATATTGGTGGGAAATGATAAGAATTGCACCCAAAAGGTGTAGGTATGTTTCGGGCGCTAAACCGAGTAATCTGGGTCCCGGTTTCAACTTTTCATGCTCCGGTCGTGCTCGGGCCCGAAACAATCGTAAAAATTTGTCTGAGACTGTTTCTACCCGTACGAATAAAAAACGACAAGAAATGCATCCCAAATAGTTTGGGTATACTTCAGCTGTCAAAACTGAGTCATCCAGGCTCGATTTTCAACTTTGACTGCTGCGGTGGTCCTCAGGCCCGAAAGGCCGTCAAAATTCGACCGAAACATTTTTCAGCCGTACTGATCGCAAAACGATAAAATTCGACCTAAACATTTATTTTCCGTACTGATGCGAAACGATAAGAATTGCGTCTCGAATAATGTATGTATGTTTCGGGTGCAAAACTGTGTCACAATTGCCTGGTTTTCAACTTTTTCCCGCCCCGGTGGTACCGAGGTTCGAAAAGTTGTGAAAACTCGACCGAATTATTTTTCAACAGTACTGACGGGAAACTATACAATCTGCACCACAAATTGTGTGGGCTTGTTTGGGTTGCGAAACATAGTCATCAGGGTTCGACTTTCAACTTTGGCTGCGCCGTTGGTGCCCAGTCCCGGAAAACTCGTCAAAATTCGACCGACACATTCTTTTCCCCTACTGATGAGAAACGATAAGAATTGTATCCCAAAAAGTGTGGGTACGTTTTGGGCGCTCAACCGAGTCATCTGGGACCCGTTTTCAACTTTTCCTGCTCCGTTGTGCCCGGACCCGAAAAGTCATTTAAATTTGACCGAAACATTTTTTTTGCCGTACTGATGGAAAACGATAAGAATTGTATTCCAAAAAGTGTGGGCACCTTTCAGGCGCTAAACCGAGTCATCTAGAGCCCGTTTTCAAATTTTCTTGCTCCGGTGGTGCCCGGACCGGAAAAGTCGTCAAAATTCGACCGAAACATTATTCAACCGTACTGATGGGAAACGATAAAAATTGCATCCTAAAAAGTGTACGTATGTGTAGGGTGCAAAACCGAGTCATCCGGGCCCAAATTTTCAACTTTGCCTGCTCCGGTGGTTCCCAGTCCCGGAAGAGTCGTCAAAATTCAACCGAAAGATTTTTCAGTCGTACTGATTGCAAAACGATAAGAATTGCGTCCCGGATAATGTGGGTATGTTTCGAATGCAAAACCGAGTCATACGGGCCCAATTTTCAACTTTTCCTGCACCGGTTGAAACGCGGCCCGGAAAAGTTATCAAAATTCGATCGAATTACCTTTCAACCGTATTGACAGAAAATGATAGAAATTGAACCACAAATTGCGTGGGTACGCTTGCGGTGCCAAACGTACTAATCTGGGCTCGATTTTCAACTTTGAGGCTGCGCTGGTGGGGACCGGGCCCAGAAAAGTCATCAAAATTCGACTGAAACATTTTTTTGCCATAATGATGGGAAATGATAAGAATTGCACCCCAAAAAGTGTAGGTATTTTTCAGGCACTAAACCGAGTCATTTGGGTGCCGCTTTCAACTTTTCAAGCTCCGGTCGTGCTCGGGCCCGAAACAATCGTAAAAATTTGTCCAAGACCGTTTTTACCCGTAAGAATAAGAAACGACTAGAAATGCGTCCCAAATAGTGTGGGTATTTCGGCTGTCAAAACTGAGTCATCCAAGCCCGATTTTCAAATTTGATTACTCCGGTGGTACTCAGGCCTAAAAAAGTCGTCAAAATTCTACCGAAACATTTTTCAGCCGTACTAATCGCAAAATGATAAGAACTGTGTCCCGAATAATGTGGGTATGTTTTGGGTGCAAAACTGAGTCATACAGTCCCGTTTTTCAACTTTTCCTGCATCGTTGGAAACGAGGCCCGGAAAAGTTATCAAAATTCGATCGAATTACCTTTCAACCTTACTGACGGAATGGAAATCATAAGAATTGCAACCCAAAAAGTGTGGGTGTGTTTTGGGCGCTAAACCGAGTCATCTGGGTCCCCGTTTCAACTTTTTATGCTCCGGTCGTGCTTGGGCCCGAAACATTCGTAAAAATTTGTCCGAGACTGTTTCTACCCGTATGAATAAAAAACGGCAAGAAATGCATCCCAAATAGTTTGGGTATACTTCAGCTGTCAAAACTGAGTCATCCAGGCCCGATTTTAAACTTTGCCTGCTCCGATGGTCCTCGGGCTCGAAAAGGTTGTCAAAATTCGACCGAAACATTTTTCAGTCATACAGATCGCAAAACGATAAGAACTGCTCAACCGAATGATGTGTGTATGTTTTCGCTGCAAAACTGAGTTATACGGGCCCGATTTTCAACCTTTCCCGCCCCGGTGGTATCGAGGCTCGAAAAGTCATCAAAACTTGACCGAATTATTTTTCAACCGTACTGACGGGAAACGATAGAAACTGCACCACAAATTGTGTGGGTATGTTTGGAATGCCAAATGTAGTCATCTGGGTCCGGTATTCAAATTTGGTTGCACCGGTGGTGCCCGGGCCCAAAAAAGTTCTTAAAATTTGAACGAAGCATTTCTTTGCAATATTGGTGGGAAATGATAAGAATTGCACCCAAAAGGTGTAGGTATGTTTCGGGCGCTAAACCGAGTAATCTGGGTCCCGGTTTCAACTTTTCATGCTCCGGTCGTGCTCGGGCCCGAAACAATCGTAAAAATTTGTCTGAGACTGTTTCTACCCGTACGAATAAAAAACGACAAGAAATGCATCCCAAATAGTTTGGGTATACTTCAGCTGTCAAAACTGAGTCATCCAGGCTCGATTTTCAACTTTGACTGCTGCGGTGGTCCTCAGGCCCGAAAGGCCGTCAAAATTCGACCGAAACATTTTTCAGCCGTACTGATCGCAAAACGATAAAAACTGCGTACCGAATAATGTGGGTATGTTTTTGGTGCAAAACTAAGTCATACGGGCCCGATTTTCAACCTTTCCCGCCCCAGTGGTACCGAGGCCCGAAAAGTCGTCAAAACTCGAACAAATTATTTTTCAACCGTACTAATGGGAAACGATAGAAACTGCACCACAAATTGTGTGGGTATGTTTGGGGTGCCAAACTTAGTCATCTGGGTCCGGTTTTCAACTTTGGCTGCACCGGTGGTGCCGGGGCCCGAAAAAGTTTTTAAAAATCGACCGAAACATTTATTTTCCGTACTGATGCGAAACGATAAGAATTGCCCCCAAAAAGTGTGTGTATGTTTCGGGCGCTAAACCGAGTCATCTGGGTCCCGGTTTCAACTTTTCATGCTCCGGTCGTGCTCGGGCCCGAAATAATCGTAAAAATTTGTCCGAGACTGTTTCTACCCATACGCATAAAAAACGACAAGAAATGTGTCCCAAATAGCTTGGGTATACTTCAGCTGTCAAAACTGAGTCATCTAGGCTCGATTTTCAACTTTGACTGCTTCGGTGGCCCTCATGCCCGAAAGGTCGTAAAAATTCGACCGAAACATTTTTCAGCCGTACTGATCGCAAAACGATAAGAACTGCGTACCGAATAATGTGGGTATGTTTTTGGTGCAAAATTGAGTCTTTCGGGCCCAATTTTCAACCTTTCTCTCCCCGGTGGTACCGAGGCCCGAAGTCGTCAAAACTCGACTGAATTATTTTTCAACCGTACTGACGGGAAATGATAGAAACTGCACCACAGATTGTGTGGGTATGTTTGGGGTGTCAAATGTAGTTATCTGGGTCCGGTTTTCAACTTTGGTTGCACCGGTGGTGCCCGGGCCCTAAAAAGTTCTTAAAATTCGACCGAAACATTATTTTGTTGTACTAATGCGAAACGATAAGAACTGCGTCTCGAATAGTGTATGTATGTTTCAGATGCAAAACTGTGTCACACTTGCCTGGTTTCCAACTTGTCCCGCCCCTGTGGTACCGAGGCCCGAAAAGTCTTCAAAACTCGACCGAATTATTTTTCAACAGTACTGACAAGAAACGATAGAAATTTCACCACAAAATGTGTGGTTATGTTTGGGGTGCCAAACGGAATCATCTGGGTCCGGTTTTCAACTTTGGCTGGGCCGCTTGGTTGGGCTCAGAAAAGTCGTCAAAATTTAACCGAAACATTTTTTTGCCCTACTAATGCGAAACGATACGAATTGCACCCAAAAAAGTTTGAGTTTGTTTCGAGTGCTAAACCGACTCTTATTTGTGTCCCATTTTCAACTTTTCATGGTCCAGTTGTGCCCGGGCTAGAAAAAGTCATAAAAATTTCTCCGAGACCCTTTTTACCCGTAAGAATAAAAAACTACAAGAAATGCGTCCCAAATAGTGTGGGTATTTCGGTTGTCAAAATCAAATTTTTTCCCCTACTGATGCAAAACGATAGAAATATACCGTTTTGACAAACGATGCAACACCCCGGATGTCTCGGTTTTGACAGCCGAAATATACCCACACTATTTGGGACGTATTTCTTGTCGTTTGTGATTTGTACGGGTAAAAACGGTCGCTGACAAATTTTTACGACATTTTCAGGCCCAAGCACCACCGCTGCAGGCAGAGTTGAAAATTGGGCCCGGATAACTTAGTTTTGACAGCCGAAATATACCCACACTTTTTGAGACGCATTTCTTGTCGTTTTTGATTCGTACGGCCAAAGACGATCTAAGACAAATTTTTATGACTTTTTGAGGCCCGCGCACAATGGAGGAGGAAAAGTTGAAAACGGGATCCAGATGACTCGGTTGAGCGCCAAAAACATACCCACACTTTTTGGGCTGCAAGTCTTATCGTTTCGCGTCAGTAAGACAAAAAAATATTTCGATCGAATTTTGACGACTTTTACGGGGCTGGGCACAACCGGCACAGCCAGAGTTGAAAACCGGACCCAGATGACTACGTTTGGCACCCCAAACATACCCACACAATTTCTGGTACAGTTTCTATCGCTTCTCATCAGTAACGTTAAAAAATAATTCGGTTGAGTTTTGCCGACTTTTCGGGCCTCGGTGCCACCGAGGCGGGAAAAGTTGAAAATCAAGCCCGTATGACTCCGTTTTCCACCCGCAACATATCTCCATTCTTCGAGACGCAATTCTTATCGCTTTACGATCAGTACGGCTGAAAAATGTTTCAAACGAATTTTGACGACTTTTTCGGGCTCGAGCACCACCGCTGTAGGCAGAGTTGAAAATCGGGCCGGGATGACTCAGTTTTGACAGCCAAAATATACCTACACTTTTTGGGACTCATTTCTTGTCGTTTGATTCGTACGGGCAAAGACGATCTCAAACAAATTTTTACGACTTTTTGAGGCCCGGCACAACGGAGGAGGAAAAGTTGAAAACGGGACCCAGATGACTCGGTTGAGCGCCAAAAACGTACCCACACTTTTTGGGCTACAATTCTTATCATTTCGCGTCAGTAAGACAAAAAAATGTTTCGATTAAATTTTAACGACTTGTACGGGGATGGGCACAACCGGCGTAGCCAAAGTTGAAAATCGGACCCAGATGACTACGTTTGGCACCCCAAACATACCCACACAATTTGTGGTACAGTTTCTATCGTTTCCCGTCAGTAACATTAAAAAATAATTCAGTCGAGTTTTGCCGACTTTTCGGGCCTCGGTACCACCGAGGCGGGAAAAGTTGAAAATTGGCCCGTATGACTCTGTTTTCCACCCGAAACATACCCACATTCTTCGAGACGCAATTCTTATCGCTTTACGATCAGTATGGTTGAAAAATGTTTGAGACGAATTTTAACGACTTTTTCGGGCTCGAGCACCACCGCTGCAGGCAGAGTTGAAAATCGGACCCGAAGGACTCAATTTTGAAGCCGAAATATACCCATACTATTTGGGACGCATTTCTTGTCGTTTCTGATTCGTACGGGTAAAGACGGTCTAGGAGAAATTTTTACGACTTTTTCAGGCTCGGGCACAACGAAGAAGGAAAAGTTGAAAACGGGGCCTAGATAACTCGGTTGAGCGGCTGAAACGTACCCACACTTTTTGGGTTGTAATTCTTAGCGTTTCGCGTCATTATGACAAAATAATGTTTCGTTCGAATTTTGACGACTTTTCCGGGGCTAGGCACAACTGGCGCAGCCAAAGTCGAAAATCGGACCCAGATGACTACGTTTGCCACCCAACACATACCCACACAATTTGTTGTGAAGTTTCAATCGTTTCCCGTCAGTACGGTTGAAAAATAATTCGGTCGAGTTTTGCCGATTTTTTCGGGCCTCGGCACTACCGAGGCGAGAATAGTTGAAAATCAGGCCCGTATGACTTCGTATTCCACCTGAAACATACCCACATTATTCGGGACGCAGTTCTTATCGTTTTACGATCAGTACGGCTGAAAATTGTTTCAGACGAATTTTGACGACCTTTCATGCCCGAGCACCATCGCTGGAGGCAGAGTTAAAAATCCGGCCCGGATGACTCAGTTTTGACAGCCAAAATATACCCACACTTTTTGGGACGCATTTCTTGTCGTTTTTTATTCGTACGGGTAAAGACGATCTCAGACAAATTTTTACGACTTTTTGAGGCACGGGCAACACCGATGAAGGATGAACACAGTTACTGCAATACAAGCACTTTCTATACAAAGAATGACAAAAGTAATAAGGAAGAGTATAGAAGGCTTAGTGTTGATGATCGAATCAGCGAAGAACTGTCTCAGTCAAATGATAGCTCCAGCAGCAGTTCAAGAAAACAGTTCTTTATGAAAAACTTCGATTGATCTTTGATCACAAGACTCACGGGCGCATTTGCTCTCTTTGAAAATCTCAAACTTTCGTGCTCAGAAAATGTTTTGAATGATTTTTTTTTGGTTAACTTCCAAAATTTCGCGCCAGCTATTTAAATATAACTGTCATTTAAAAATTCAGTCGATTGATTTTTCAAATAGTCGACTATTTTTCTCCAGTTAGTTAAAACAGTTGTTCAAAACGCAAGTTTTAATTTTAGTGATTTCTCAAAACTTTTATTAATACAGAAAATGCTTGTGTAGCTTATCATTGATTAAGATTGCATGCATCACTGGTTAGACCTCAAACTTACCCCACATCACACACTCCTAAGTTCTAGACCAAGTCTTCAATCTTCATGAACTCTTCATGCAATCCACATATGCTCATAAGGTCTTGAACATCTTCACTTGGTTGACTTCGTCAAATCATCACAGTAGCCCACTAGTGCTAACAACGGGTAAAAGGTCTCTATAATATTTGTACTACTTTTTCGGGCTCGGGCACCACCGGAACATGAAAAGTTGAAAACAGGACCCTGATGACTCGGTTTAGCTCCCGAAATGTACCAAAATTTTTTGGAGTGCAATTACTATAGTTTCGTATCAGTATGACAAAAAAATGTTTCAGTCGAATTTTGACAATTTTTCCAGGGCCGGGCACAACCAACACAGCCAAAGTTGAAAACCGGAGCCAGATGACTACGTTTGGCACCCAAAACATACCCACACAATTTGTGGTGCAGTTTCTATTGTTTCTTGTCAATACGGAAGAAAAATAATTCGATCGAGTTTTGCCGACTTTCCGGGCATAGGTACCACCGACGCGGGAAAAGTTGAAAATTGGTCCCGTATGACTTTGTTTTGCACCCGAAACATACCCACACAATTTGGGACGCATTTCTTGTTGTTTTTGATTCGTACGGGTAAAAACGGTCTCTATCAAATTTTTCCTACTTTTTCGGGCTCGGGCACCACCGGAAAATGAAAAGTTGAAAACGAGGCCCTTACGACTCGGTTTAGCACCCGAAACGTACCAAAACTTTGTGGGGTGCAATTCCTATCGTTTCGTATCAGTACGACAAAAAAAATCTTTTTGTCGAATTTTGACGATTTTTCCGGGGCCGGGCACAACCGACCCAGCCAAAGTTGAAAACCGGAGCCAGATGACTACGTTTGGCACCCAAAACATACCCACACAATTGGTGGTGCAGTTTCTATCATTTCTGGTCAATACGGAAGAAAAATAATTCGGTCGAGTTTTGCCGACTTTTTCCTAGGTACCAGCGAGGCGGGAAGAGTTGAAAATTGGTTCCGTATGACTTCGTTTTGCACCAGAAACATACCCACACTATTTGGGACGCATTTCTTGTCGTTTTTGATTCGTAGGGCTGAAAAATGTTTCAGACAAATTTTGACGACTTTTTCGGGTTGAGCACAACCGCTGCAGGCAGAGTTGAAAATTGGGCCCGGATGACTCAGTTTTGACAGTCGAAATATACCCCCACTATTTGGGACGCATTTCTAGTCATTTTTTATTCGTACGGGTAAAGATGGTCTCGAACAAATTTTTACGACTTTTTCGGGCCCGAGCACAACGGAGAAGGAAAAGTTAAAAACGGGGCCCAGATAACTCGGTTGAGCGCCCGAAACGTACCCACACTTTTTTGGGTGCAAATCCTATCGTTTCGTGTCATTACGAAAAAATAATGTTTCGGTCAAATTTTGACGACTTTTCCGGGGCTGGGCACAACCGGCCCAGCCGAAATTGAAAACCGGACCGAGATAACTACTTTTGGCACCGCAAACATACCCACACAATTTCTGGTGCAGTTTCTATCCTTTCCCATCAGTACAGTTAAAAAATAATTCGGTCCAGTTTTGCCGACTTTTTGGGCCTCAGTACTACCGAGGCAGAAAAAGTTGAAAATCGGGCCCGTATGACTTCGTTTTGCACCCGAAATGTACCCACATTATTCGGGTGAAAAGTGTTTCAGTCGAATTTTGACGACCTTTTCGAGCCCAAGCACTACTGCAACAGGCAGAGTTGAAAATTGGGCCCGGATGACTCTATGTTGACAACCGAAATATACCAAACTATTTGGGACGCATTTCTCGTCGTTTTTGATTTGTACGGGAAAAGTCGGTCATGGACAAATGTTTACGACTTTTTTGGGCCCGGGCACAACGGAGAAGGAAAAGTTGAAAACGGGGTCCAGATAAATCGGTTGAGCGCCCGAAATGTACCCACACTTTTTGGGGTGCCATTCCTATCGTTTTGTATCAGTACGACAAAATAATGTTGCAGTTGAATTTTGACCACTTTTCCGGAGCCGGGTACAACCGGCGTAGCCAAAGTTGAAAACCGTACCCAGATGACTACGTGTGGCACCCCAAACATACCCACACAATTTTGTTGCAGTTTCCCGTCAGTACAATTGAAAAAAAATTCGGTCAAATTTTGCCTACTTCTCGGGTCTCGGTACTACCGAGGCGGGAAAAGTTGAAAATCGGGCCCGTATAACTCCGTTTTGCACCCGAAACATACCCACAACATTCATGACGCAGTTCTTATCGTTTTACGATCTGTAAGGCTGAAAAAATTTTTAGACGAATTTTGACGGCTTTTTCGAGCCCTAAAACCACCGCTGCAGGCAGAGATGAAAATTGGGCCCGGATGACTCTAATTTGACAGCCAAAATATACCCACACTATTTGGGATGCATTTCTTGTCGTTTTTGATTCATACCGGTAAAGACGGTCTCGGAAAATTTTTTACGACATTTTAGGGCCAGAGTACAACGGTGAAGGAAAAGTTGAAAACAGGGCCAGGATAACTCGGTTGAGCGCTCGAAACGTTCCCACACTTTTTGGGGTGCAATTCTTAACGTTTCGTATCAGGACGACAAAAAAATATTTCGGTCAAATTTTGACGACCTTTCCGGAGCCGTGCACAACCGGCGTAGGCAAAGTTGAAAACCGTACCCAGATGACTACGTTTGGCACCCCAAACATACCCACACAATTTGTGGTGCAGTTTCTATCGCTTTCCGTCAATACGGTTGAAAAATAATTCGGTCGTGTTTTGCCGACTTTTCAAGCCTCAGTACTACCAAGGCGGGAAAAGTTGAAAATTGGGCCCGTATAACTCCGTTTTGCACCCGAAACATACCCATAATATTCGGGACGCAGTTGTTAACGTTTTGCGATCAGTACGGTTGAAAAATGTTTAAAACGAATTTTGACGACTTTTTCAGGCCCGAGCACCACCGATGCAGCCAGAGTTGAAAATCAGGCCCGGATGACTCAATTTTGACATCTGAAATATACCCACACTATTTCGGACGCATTTTTGTCGTAGAGAAGAACGACTGATCACTTTGAGAGGAAGGAAAAAAAGAGAGATATTAAGAGAAGAGAAAAGAAAATAGGGGAACGTACATGAAGAAGAGCAAGAAAAGAGAAAAAAAAAAACATTCACGAACCACTGCTAATTGGAAGAGGAGGAAAAAGGAGCATACAGAAGAATCAGCATTCTGCACCCGACTTGCACCTCCCACACCTCAAAGTTCCTGGGTTCAAAACTAGCATTCCGATGCGGCTATCATCACGTCAACTAAGCAACCCCCACGAAACCACCATGGAATCCCAACCAGCATTCGTCACCTTCTTCCTCTCATTACTCTATTCCAAGGCCACTGACGACTCAGCCATTACTCACCTCCACATATGGCGTCACCGTCGCCTCTTTCTTCAAACCCTAACCACCGCAACCACCCTTGCCTCCTTCGACCACCGCGCCACCTCCAAGATCTAGCCAAACCATGTGAAAACGTGGCTCGCCGCCGTCACCATGCACCCCCATGAGACTCGCTCCACTCACACTTCCACGTCGCCGTCAGCCATGCCCATCGCTCCAGTAGCCGCTAGCCATGCCTTCCTCTGTCTCAAAATGGAACCTCTGCGCCACATGTGCCCCCCTAAACCCTAATTGGGATTTTGGTTAGTGGGGTTGCTTTCTGCACCCCATCTGTTTGTGCCTACACCCCAGCTCTTCACAATTCCTAAAATACCCTTAACACTAGTTGGGTTTCTGACTAGTAAAGCTGCTTTCTGCACCCCATATGTTTGAGCCTGCACCCACACTCTCCACAATCCCTAAAATGACCCTAACCATAAGTTGGGTTTTGGTTAGTGGAGATACTTCCTGCACCCCTATTAATTAAGTTATGCACCTATACTCCTCTCAATTACCAAAATGCCCTTAACCCAAGTTGAGTTTCTGATTGGTGGGGTCACTTTCTGCACCCCCATTAATTAAGTTATGCACCCATACTCCTCTCAATTACCAAAATGCCCTTAACCCAAGTTGAGTTTCTGATTGGTGGGGTTACTTCCTGCACCTCCATTAATTAGGATCTGTACCCACACTTTTCTGAATTCCAAAACTGCCCCCATAAATACCCAAAAAAGTCACCGTGCACCACTTAAAACTCACATATCTAAGCTTTGCATTGCCACGAATTCATTCCGTCATGTTCCATTTTTGCATGCATGATCCCACTAAAATTAAAGTGTCAATTCCATGTTATATATAACTGTTGCATGTTATTTTTCAACACCGAATTTGATATATACCCCAATGCCCAAAGCCCAGGCTATAAACCTAGCACTGTTTCTCAACGCCCAGGCCTTAAACCTGGCACCGTTTCTTAAAGCCCAGGCTTTAAACCTGGCACCGTTTCTCAAAACCCAGGCTTTAAACTTGGTACCGTTACTCAAAGCCCAAGCTTTAAACCTGACACTGTTTCTCAAAGCCTAGGCTTTAAACCTGGCACTGTTTCCCAAAGCCCAGGCTTTAAACCTGGCACTGCTATCCAAAGCCCAGGCTTGAAACCTGGCACTGACGCCATTCACTTACCTTATTTTTTCAAACACAAGCTTTCAAAAATTTCAAAAATATCAAACCAACCAACAATCTTATCAACAAAGAATTACGTAACCCTGATTCTCCATCCCTGATGGAGATACATAGGAGCAAGGTCAAACCTTGTCGGGCTCCCTAAAACCAAAAAAATATTTTGTTTAATCTCTTTCTTGGGAAAATAAATGTTTTAAAAAATCACACTCAGATTACTTATTTAATTAAAGGTATCGTCTTAGGATGGGCGTTGTGGGGGTGCTAACACCTTCCCCACACGTAACCGACTTCCGGACTCGAAATTCGTTTTCGCAAACTTGTCTTATCTTGTTTTTGGTTTTCCATAGTTTTTCCTAATAAACTATGGTGGCGACTCCACTATTTTGAAAATAATTTTATTTTGTTCGCCGTCCCCGTCCTGGCCCCGGTTGCGACAGATGGCGACTTCACTGGGGACGTTTGAGAGTCAGGCCAATTTGATTAAATAAGTAAAATGAGTGTGGTCTTCTGAATGTTTACTTTCCCTTTCTTTTGTATATATGCTTCTTTTCTTCTGTATATATGTTTCTTCTTATCATTGCTGGAATATTGAACCCTAGGGTAGATGACATGCTATATCTGTTATATATGTTGTATACCTACTTGGGACTTTTCTGGTTGTTTTGCAGGTGTGGGTTGGGTGCATAAATTCTCCCTTCACACACACACGTACTTGTTCATATCATGAGTGGGGCCCTACACCCGGGTCTGAGGAATCTTAGAATTAGAAGGGGTTGTGTAGCAATGTCAATGAGGATGTACTTCCCATTCTGGCTATTGCGAGAACCCCAGCTAGAGTCTGTTCTCTTCACTTGTATGCTTACACAAGTTGTCTACCAACTATTGTGGGTAATGCAGTGAGGGGAGCCATAGCTCTAGTGGCCTTATACCTTTAGGAGTTAGGAGCTTACCTTTGTGAGTGTGCATCTAATGCCTTAAACCCCTAAGCATATTGAACCTTTTTAGGGCACAAAGGGAGATATGTTGCGCGCCTCTACCCTCCACCCTTTTTGTTTAAGAAAAAAATAATAATAAAAATATTTTTATCCATTGCATTAATTTTCTCTCATACAAAGCATTCATTATTTTCATCATGACATATGAAGATTAGCTCAGGCTTTTCTTCGTTGCATTGCATGCATGCATTTCTTTTTCTCACATAGTCTCAATTGTTTTCTTTTAAGGTTAGAAACTATAAAGTTGTGACTTTTGTCGAAAAAAATGGAAATTAATGTAAGTTCTGGAGTCAAAATGATATCTGAAGAGGATTTGAAAACAAAACTGCCGATAAAAGGCAGAGAGAATAATCTCGTCAAGTCAGGGCATTGGGACAAAAGCTCAGGGCGGTTCAGAGAAACTCTTTCAGGAAGAAATATGGGAATTTGTTAGGTTTGCTCAACATAGAGGTGCAGACTTCCTTGATCACGGCCTTTGCGCAGTATTATGACCCGTCTGTCAGAGCGTTCACATTCCAAGACTTCCAATTGGTGCCTACAATCGAAGAGTTTGAGCAGATTTTGGATTTACCCTTGGAGGGAAAGTCTCCATACAAATACGTTGACCATCATGCTTCTGTGTCAACTCTATCTGGGATAATGAAAATCCACCCAAAAGAACTAGAGAGTGTCCTAGTGAACAAGAAAGGGGTACGTTGATTTACCCCAAAGTTTTTGGAAAGCTATTTGCATCAGTTAGCTGACCAAGAAAATTGGGACTTTCATGGATGTTCTGGCTCTTACACTATATGGTATCATGTTGTTCCCTAATGTCGAAGATTTCGTCGACTATGCTGCAATCGATGTATTTATTACAAGTAAAACTCGAGCTGAAAATCCAGTCCCGTCCCAGCAATCTTAGCTGATGTCTATATAGCTTTTCAGTTGTGTTATGACATGGGGAAAATGTCAACACCCAATTTCGTCCGGGCAAGTAAATTAATTCAGATTATAAAATAAATACAAAAATTAAAATAAAAGGGTTGATATCTAGTTTTGTTATATTATTATTATTTAAATAATAAAAAAAGAGAGACTTTGGTCCTATTATATTCAATGAATAAAGTTTTAAAATAAAATTCATAAAAAAATATATATAGTAAGAAATCAGTCTATTAAAAATTTGGTTAAAAAAATAAAAATAAATAAATAATAATAACAATAATAATAAATAAAATTTGAATTTTTCCATTACAAAACAAAAAAAAGACTAAAAAAGAAAAGGTGGTGATTTTAAAAAATAAAATAAAATAAAATAAATAATTAATAATAAAAAAA
>Ga0209489_103283_pt1 | contig 31770 bp, 16 predicted proteins | sample SiratrowhiteBW_FD_187527 | JGI IMG/M metagenome (GOLD analysis project Ga0209489, IMG submission 187527) | Root nodule microbial communities of legume samples collected from California, USA - Siratro white BW (SPAdes) (version 2) | ecosystem: Host-associated > Plants > Roots > Nodule | place...
TTTGTTTTTTTTTTTTTTTAACAATTGATCAGTTTGTTAGTTGGTATCTCTGGTATAATGTTGGATTAGTTTGGATAATACATTGAGGAAACTTATTAATTGAGATACTAATTTTTAAATGATAGTTTCTCTGTTATATAATAAGATTAGAGCATCCTTTAAATATTCTTTCTTATTTATTTTATTTTTGACTGTTAAAAGAAAATTGTTCACAGTGACCTAGCTAATTCAGATTTTTATATTTTGATTTTGTACCAAATATAATTAATCATTTTATTTTATATGTGTCTAAATTTTGACAGGGTGGATCAGGCTATGCAAGAAAAATCACTTTTGAGAAAATCAGATTAACACATGCCTTCAACCCTATAATTATAAACCAGAACTATCGTCTTAATGATTTCGAGGTACTCACTAAACTTTAGATTCATGTTTATATCTTGTGATTTCAACTGGCTCCTCCTATTTCTAGCTTATTAAAGTTGCATTTTGAATTTGACATAAACAGAGGGATAAAGCAGTGAAAGTGAGTGAGGTGACATTCAGTGAGTTTGAAGGAACAAGTGGAGATGAGAAAGCTATTGTCCTAAATTGCGACTCATCAAGTTGTTCGAACATTGTATTGGATCATATTAACATTGCCTCTTCTCAAACAGGAAAACCAGCTTCTTGTTCTTGCACCAATGCCTATGGAAGAACTACATCTACCATTCCAAATTGTTCTTGCTTATCGAAATGAGTTCTTTGTTTCACATGTACATGCTGAAATGATAAATAAATAAATAATAACCACTTGATTGATAAATAGTATCCTGGACCCTCAAATTGAGGTTTTCTATTTTGTGCCTTTTCTTTTCATAATTTCTTTTAATTAGCAAAAAGAATATATGAAGGAATAGTTATACAAGAATTATATACTCACCTAATTACACAAAATGTACACTTTTCAATTTATCGACCGAAGTGTTTCCAACAATTTAATTATCAATTATACTTTTGAACATTTTGAATCATAGAGGGTTGAATAAATAGACACTTTTTGTTTGGTTTTTCTATATTTTGATTCTGCTTATGTTTCTCATGGTTTCTCATACCTGTTACTCACCCTCATTGTATATATTTTTGTTTCTTCGATTTTTGTCTATATAGTTAAATATCTCACTGAGTCTTAATTTTAAATAAAAATAAAAAAATTAAACAACATATAAAAAAAATACTTACTAATTTAATATTTTAAAATCTTCGATTAAGGTGACGTTAATTCTTTATTAATCTTATTCTTATCTCATTTTTATTTGATATTTTTTATATTTTTCCTTTTCAATTTTGGTGTTTTTCATTTATTAGTTTCGAACAATTCAAAATATTATTCGTATAAAATAATAATTCCTAAAAACTAAAAAAATTACCAAAGAACTATTTGATAAACATATTCACTAAAAGAAAAGTAAAGTTAAAACTCGTACACCTTAACTCTTGTTTCTATAAAACTCTCTCAATATGACCTTCTACAGAAGAAAGCTGAATTTTAACTCTCAATTCAATAAAATTGTATTTTATGATATCAGGTTATATAGTTAAAACTATTCTTATGATATAAGTCTTAGATATACATCAAAGAAAGCTCACTCGTAGCCTTGAATTGTGGGATCAAAGTCCTCTTTTTTCCTTCTTGTTAAAATAGGTATTTATTTTTATCTTTCTATTATTTTTAACGTGTTTTTATATCACAAAGTTTATTTTAACAATGATTATTCTTTCAATATATATTTTATTATTTTAGCGTCATATTTAAAAATACAGATGTTTACAGATAACAAATTTATTTGTAATATAATTGTTTTAAAAAATATAATATAAATGTTTATATTATTATAAATTTATAGTTAAAAGTATTATAACTTAAGCATAATAATTCAATCAAAATATATTAACTGAAATAAAAAAAGCATATCAAATTAAAACAACTGGTCTATAAATTATACATTAAAATAGAAAAAATTAATTAAAAATTTCTGTAAAAATAACACACAAACATGTTTGTTTTTGTAATTTTATACGGACCGGTTTATTTTTTAATAAAATTCAATTTATTCTTTTTAACCCATCTGTCTAATTTATTTATTTTGAAAATAGTCAATTCTCTGTTTTATTAGAAGAAAATTATATATATATATATATATATATATATATATATATATATATATATATATATTAAATTTGAAAATAGCTTATTTGAAACACATTTATTTTAAATGTAAAGAAACCAAATTTATATTTGACAACCATTCCAGAGTCTATAGATGAGATACTTATAATATTTTAAATTATTTGAATTATGTTTATCATGCATCTTACCATTTGTTTACTATACTTTCGATTTTAAATGGATCTAAATTTCAGTCCAATTTCCTATTTTGGCTCCTCATGCATATGGATTCAATTTCTGAAATGAACCACTTACAATCTCTGTAGATTTATTAAACTGGTACAATTCAAACCACACATTTTGCTACCATTGCTTCCGATTTCAATTCTTCAACGAGGTTTCAACTTCGAATTTGTTTGGTGCAATGGAGGCTCATATAATGGACGCAATAACACTAGAGTTCACCCATCCTTTTTGCACATCTGATACAATCATCCAATATCATCTTCTCATCATATTTGAATGCAAATCCTTTGTCACACACAGCTTTCTTGAGGTCCACTTGATATCCTTCTTCTGCCCATCTTTATATCTGAAATTTCATTTTCAGATGAAAACTGTAAAAATTTGATCTTAATCGTGCTTGAAGTTATTCCATCGAAAATGTCACATCATTTTATAAAAGATACTACTACTTTTAGGCCTTTGGGTTAGTTCTTTAAGAAACAAAAACAAAAGAGACCAAGAGAAATAGTAAACCTAGCAATAACCAAGAATAGGCAATCACGTACTCTTGTTTGACATAGGAGATGCCTAGGAGATGCAGAAATTGCTAAACATATGTTCAATACTTGTAAAGTGGCACGATAAGTATGAGATATGTATGACAGGTAGATTGAGATTGTGGTTGTTAGACATAAGTCTACACTTGTTAATTTTCAAAGCTTTTATCTATTGAGTCAAAGGAATGGTGTTAATAGAGTGTGGAAAGGGATGTGGGTGGTTATTGTTTCGGAGATATGGAATCATAAAAATAAGGTGGTATTTAAAGATGGGCTTATGGATGCCAAGAAAATTTTTAGTCTAGCTCAACTAAAGGGTTGGCTTTAGATTAAGTTTAAGTTAAAGAGAACCACTCTTTCTTACTCATATTGGCATTTATCTCCAGTGATGTGCATACTTTCTCTGGCCTAGCATTTCATGTTGTAAGGTGGGATTTGTAATTGGTAGTTTGGAAGTGATCAGGTTTTGCAGGGTATAGTGTAAGGGTGATGCGACCTTGCTCAATAACCTAGATATTATAGTTTCGTAGGGGGTATTTTGTTCATGTTATTCTCGGGTGGTTTAGTTTCTTGTGTGGATTGTATTTGTTTGACTCCTTGTGTTTTTTGGTGTTTTCAAGATAAGTGTCTAAGTATGTCTAGAAAGGTGTTTTGATTTTTTGACATTTAGTTCTTGATTCGGTATTCTGTATAAAGGTTGGAATATCCCTGAAGTGCTTCCTTTTATTTATTTATTTTTTGTTGTTAAAAAAAAAAAAAAAAAAAAAAAAAAAAAAAAAAAAAAAAAAAAAAACTTACTCTTGTTTGACGGTGAATTCTGGATGATAAAGAGCGTAATGGTTAGCCATCTCTTCCAATGAAATGTAAGAACTTGCACAAAAGAATCTTCCACTGATGGAGGGGCTTTCCATGCAGAAAATATGAGCTTCACACACATCATCAATGTGTACAAGAGGAATTTTACCCAGCAATCCCTCTAGGAACTTGAGTGATTTGTAGGCAACTTCATTTTGCAAGATCTGTGCAATACAAACCACCCTGCTAGTGAGTGTAGAAGATACAAGGGAGTCACCTCCCACTAGTCCACAAGAGAGTGTCACCACTTCCAAACCTCGTCCACCATTTTCATCATTCGCATAACTCAACACATGTTTCTCAGACAGTGTCTTTGAATAAGTATAGTCCTTGAAATATAAGACCAACACAATCAAGTATCATATTTGATTCTTGTACAGTGAACAATATGTTGTAAGAAAATCAACTCGTGAAACTCCGAAGATTGATTTGTAGTACATGAGACTTAACATCCATAATGGTTTTCCTAGTTATTGATTAAAATCCCTCTAAATGACTATGTTGTGAATTTGAGGTAAATTTACCATGTCATCTCTCTCAAAGAAATAAATCCTTAATAAATCACATGCATATATTTTCTCATGTGAGGCTTAGCTAATATTTGTCAACATGCTTATCACTCATACTAACTACGGCCTATGTGCTGTTACCAACACCTTTATCCTCTTTTACATTGGTTAAAACGAATGGAAAGAAATTCTTCTACTTTTTTCGATTCATTAGTACCATATAGGTTTCTGTCTTTGTTTCTATCACATGTCTTGTTTCTATCATATGTCTTTGTTTGTATCACACATATTGTTTCTATCACATAACTTGTTTCATTCCTTCTTTGAAAAAATTGAAGAATAAAAAGTTGGCAACTAACCTTGTATAGAGGATCATCAAGGTACACGTATTCCAAGGAATCATTGAGAGGGGTCCAGCAAGTTTCATCAATTACATCTTTGAAGTTACTCCCATCTTCTTTCAGTGGAGAGGCTGAAACAACAGACGCAGTGTAGATCAGACGTTTCACCGTCCCTGATCTCATACATGACATCACAATGCCTTTTGCCCCTGCAACTGCTGCTTCAGTAGTATCCTTGTACTGCTATACATGCATGCATCTTATTATCACTCACACTTTTTTTTAACAGTTAAGGATGTTCCAATCCTTTTATATAAAACAGCAGAAACACTTAAACTAAAATGAGTGGTGCTTCAATCTTTTTATACAAAACAGCAAAAACACTTAAATTGAAATAGAAATGATTGACCATCTCCAAAATGATTTCACGAATATAACGTTACACTAATAACAATCAAAAACCCTATACATCAGTGCACCAAATTTGTAAAGCAAAATCTACAACTGTCAAAATTATAAACAGTAATCCAAGGTGTAAAGAGGATCAAATTATTTATTCTATCTATTACGGTTGACTGTGCTACACCTTAAACATTAACGAGTTAAAATTATTCCATGTTTTAAACAGATTGAGTTATGTATAGGCGAACCTGAGATGAACCTGGTTCATGGGTGAGGGGAGTGGCAACATGAAATACAAACTCACATCCTTGAATTGCAGGATCAAATTGAGTAGGGTTGTAAATATCAGCTTCAAACAGAACCAGATTGTCTTCTGCATGAGGAAGGCTCTTTAACAGCCCTACCTTGGACTCATTCTCTGTTAATTATGTTACAAAATATGAATCAAAATTCACAAGAGAACATGCATAGTGTGCAGAAAGAGAAAGAGAGAATAGTAACTCAAGTCTCTGAGAGTTGCATGAACAATGTAACCCTTGGCCAGGAGCTTCTTGATGAGCCAGGAACCTAAGTAACCACTGCCTCCTGTGACACACACCTTGCTCCTTTCCCACATTTTCCTTCCCTTTCCAGAGAGATGTACACACTTTCAACCCAAATAGGTTTTTGACCTTTCTGCTTTAGAAATATTGCTAAAACAATCTTTAAATACACTATGGTATTTCAGATTGTGATCTCACCCACTCAATTTATTGTAGAGTTATGATATATTATCTTACAACACTATTCTTATTACAATAAACCTTTAATTTAACGACGATCAAAATTCGTCAACAAAGACAAATATTGTTTTGTTTTTATTATTATTTTAATTAATAGTATTATTATTTATAATAATAGTAGTAATTATTGTTATTAATATTATTATTATCATAATAATAATATTTATTACCACTATTATTATTAACGTTAGCAATAAAGTAATTATTCTTAAAATTATTATTATTATTATTATTATTATTATTATTATCATTAAATTACTTTATTGAGAGATCAAATTTATCAATAATTATGAACATATTGCGTCAATTTATCAAAGAATTTAATTGATGAATACTTTGACAATCCATTTATTAACGAATTTTATTAAGAAATAATTTGATGATTAAGTTATACGTCAATAAGTACACTAGTAAATTTACCACCTTATTATTTATCGTTAAAATTTATCGATAATTATAATGGATTTGATCCTTAATAAAATCTTTCACTAATACTATTTTATCAACAGATATATATTCTTCAGTAATTTTTTATTGATAATTTTAAAAATTTTATAGTGAACTTAAACACCTTAAAACAATTTATACAATTTATTAATTTCTTTTTTTCCTATTTATGTAATTTTTCATCCTTTAACATGGAGCTCAAAAAATCAAGACCCATATAACCATAAAGTATAACAAAAATAGATTAGGAGAACGTAAATTACTATTATTTTTATTGATATTACCACCATTAATCATTTTAATGAGATTTTGGCTAAAGTGCATCAAGGGAGACTTGAACTCAGGACCCCTCAACAGCTTGAGAAAGCTTATAGCCATCATACCAGAGCAACTATTGTGTCATGTTACGATTATTATTATAGTTATTATTACAATTACAATTACTATTATTATTAATATTATAATTATAAATATTATTATTATTATAACTGTTATTATTATTGGTATTATTATTATTACTACTACTATTATTATTATTAAAATTATTATTTTTTATCTGTGACTGAAATCAGTGATCGAATTTGTGACCGAATTAGTGACAGAATCTGTGACCGAAATTAATGACCGAATCTGTGACTGAATCTGTGACTGATTTGTTCTGTCACTGATTCAGTCACTAGTAGTAACCGATTTTTTCGGTCTCTAATTTGGTCATCAATAATGATCAATTTTTTTAGTCACTAATTTCAATCACAGTTTAGCAATTTTTTAGTAGTGAGTGACCGGATCAAGTTAGGTTAAGTCAAGTTGGGTCCACGTTGCACTGAGGCATTAGGCCTATATCGGATGGACCATGTCAAACTGAGTTAATTCATCTACATCGTGTATCGAGTTGAGTTGGTTGGACCTAGGTTAAGTAGTGTCAAAGTAGGCCATTGTTTAGCCGAGTTGGGTGAGGCCCAACTCGAGTTGAGTCCAATCGAGACTAGGTCATTTTACACCCAAGTTGAACTGAGTTTGACCAGATTCAAGTCGAAATGAGTTCTGGTGGGACAAGAAAGATCTAGCCAACTCAAGTTGGGTCCATGTTGATTCGAGACATCAGACATAGTCAACCTATGTTTGGTCAAGACCTCAACAAATTAAGCTAAGTTCGCACATGACCAAGTTAAGCTGATTCAGTCTGACCCAACATTCAATCAAGTTAGATTGGGCTTGAGTTAGGCGAAGTCCAATCACAACCATGTGAAGTCGAGCCTAGATCAAGCTATATTATGTCGAATCATGATCAGGCCTAAGCAGAATCAAGATGGATCAAATTATTTTGAATCAGGTCAAGTTAAACTTGTGTTGAGCCATGACATTGAACCCACATCAAGTCGGGACGAATGTAAACTGAGTTAACTCGATCCCATATCAAGTTGGTTAAGTCAATTCACTTCAAATTTAATTTAATCTGACAAACTACATTTAGATCCAATCTATTTTATAAGATATAAATTAAATCTAAATTGAATTTAGAAAAATTCAATTCATGATCTTTCCTATCATAATGACATGGAAACATTAATATTAGCTACTCGTCTAAACATTAACTACCATATAACATGATACAAAATATTATTCAACTCTATTAAACTCTAAATTGAATACACGTAGATATTTTAATATTCTACTATCTATTGAAGAGACTATGTCCATGTCTAATATACTTTATAAATAAATTTTGTAGTCTTATATATGAATTGAGATATCTCTAGTATGTCTTGCAATACATAATTATTTTATAAACATACAAAATATATACTGGTTTATTGTATCTGAAACTACTTGATCTATTATTAAAATATGTTTTGTATAAGTGATACAACATCGGTTAAGAAAGCTCCAACTGACGTTGAGCTTCAACAATGGGGAACAGTGAGAGAGAACGCGCGAGAGAACAGTACACAAGACGACCTCAAAAGCATGGAAGGAAAAATGAGACAGGTAGTGTTGAAATAAGTGATACAACATCAGTTAAGAAAGCTCCAATTGATGTTGATCACTATAACATCGATTAAGAATTTTAGAACCGACATTAAATAATAACCCTAAACCCCCAAATTCTGGAGCTAAACATATCATGTCGGTTAACAGGAATTTTAACCGACATTATTATCTAACTTCCTATATGAAAAAAATAAGATAATATATTTGAATTTGTTGTCTTAATATTTCATCAGTTATAGACCTTGTAACCGATATGATATATTCTACTGAAATGAGACTTTTCTAAATTTTTTAAAAAATTTTATTTAGGTGACGTTCACGTCAGTTCCCAGAATTCGAACTGACATCATATATACCAGACATTACAGGTTTTATAAACTTTTTTATTTTAAATGTTATCCAAACATATTTATCATCAGTTTTTTTAATAACCGACATTATATTATCCAAATATTTACAAAAATGTTATCACATTTTTTTTCTAAGCAGATTTCTTCTTTAACCATCATGTGACGTTGAACATGATTTTTATGCCAGTGACTCCAACGAGAAGGAGAAAACGAAAGAAGTATTAAAAAAAATATTTTTAATCTCAATAACAACCATTACATTCATAACCATAATGAAATAAAATATTATTTTTTGACATAGGGTCAAATGATTATTCTACCACACAGCAGTCTCTAGATAACGTTACTCAAAGAAATCCCACCAACAAAACATGACTTATTTTGAATGCTATAATAGAATGGCAGAAAGGCTAATCCTTCATGACAGGCCTATGGATTTCCATATAATCAAGAAACTGATCTACATATTTTTGTTGCAGTTCTTTGTCACCAAATATCTTACTCATCTTCTCTGCTTCACTTCTATAGGTTTTTCCTTTCTCTTCCAACATCACTGATCGCAATGCATTGGCCAACGATTCCCTTGTGAACTTCCCATGATGCTCACTTCTCTGTACTTTGACCCCTACCCTTTTCTCTTCCATAAGCCCAGCAACTATTGATTGTTCATTTTGGAAGGGCAACATAACAAGTGGACACCCAATTTGAAGACTCTCTATCACTGAACTCCAACCACAGTGAGTCAGGAACCCCCCAACAGACTTGTGTGCCAAAATCCTCATCTGTGGGGCCCATGTTCTCCACACCAAACCCTTTCCTGAGTTATTCACAAGCAAATCCTGCAACTCAACGGTAGAGGTGTTTTGCTGCTTTAGAGCCCAAAAAAAGGGAAAACCAGACATTTTTATTCCCATAGTAATTTCAGTAACGTCTTCATCACTTAGTGTCACTTCAGTTCCAAATGCTACATAAATCACTGACCCTTTCTCCTGTTTGTCTAACCAACTAACGATAGTATTCCAGTTTTAATCATTGTTGTCTTCACTGAACTCTAGTGAAGGTGGCAATAGCCCAACTGGAATCACTGGTTTTGTATACATACTTTGACACGATTTGAGAGGCTCACCTTCAATCTCCATGCAGCTTCTTGAAGCAATAACTTGAGCACCATTAGAAGTTGCAAGGACTCGAAAGCCGTCTGGAACAGCCGATTCATCTGTCTCATTATGTTCTTCAGGAATATCTTTGTTCTTCACAGACTCACTTGCTTTCCTATTATAATAACGTAAAAACAAATGCGTACCAGTTGCACTGAAAATAGAGAAGAAGATGCATGAGATTCCTAGCTTAGAAGATATTGGTGGCAACCAATACGGTGCAAAGTCGTATATGATCCAATGGGGTTTGCATGTCTCTAGAAATTTGGTCAAAGGTTCTTCAAGTCCATCAAAAGCCAGCTTGAGGTATGGAATGATGTGGTTTGGAATGTCACTTGTGGCCTCTGCATTTTCTGGGAGTTTCTCAACACTAGGCAGTGGCAGTTCTATCAGATCCACGAAAGGTTGCAAGTTTTGAGGCAGTTTGGGTAGGCGATGGACATTTCTAGGTGTGGAAATGAAAGAAATTTTGTGACCCTTTTGAGCTAAGAATTTTGCAAGCTCAAAAAATGGGCCTATGTGACCTAATGCTAGATATGGAAACACAGCAATGTGAAGCTTCTCAAGCTGCTCCGCCATGGTTATCCTGTGTTTAAGGATGAATCTGTGGCTTCTCTATGGATGGTTATTTATTCTGCAATGTACAGAAAACTTGAATTTGATTCGTGCAACGCATGGGATTATTTAAAAAAAAAAAAAAAAAGAGAGTTAAGAGTACTCCCAAACTTGTGGACTACAATCATCTTTGTTGGTACAATTATTTCCTGTCTGCCTCCCCTTCTTTTTTAACCACATGATTGGTTGTGAGGAAAGAATTGCTGTGTTGTTTGGAAAATTATACTTTCACGTTGGTCTTCATGAATTATACTTATTTGTCACTCATTTTATTCCATAAAATATTATAAAATAATAAAGTAATAATTTATTTTCATATTAAATATTATATAATAATAAAATAACAATTTATTTTAATTTCAAATTGTTATATTTTACTGAATAACCATGTCAATTTCTTCTTTTACTGTTTACTTATTCTAGTTTTTTTTCTGTTTTTTTATATTAACTTATTATTTTTATTATTTGAGTATTTTGGGTTGTTATTTTTTATTTCCATATTGTAAGAGTTCGTGAGTTTTCTTTTTTTTTTTTTTTTTTTTTTTTTGTGAACTTAGGGTTGAGAGAGTGAGATAGAAAATTTTGATATCCCGTTTTCTTCTTCTTTATTATAATAAAATTGGAATATTTCTTAAGTCATTACATTAATTTCATTATTGGCTAAGTCGCTGTTAAAAAAAAATTTACCATCATCGATGTTATCATTATTACGGCATCATTACCGCATAATAAGAAGAAAAAGAGAAGGTTACGAAAAACATAAAATCTCACATTATATAAAATATTATATACATGTCAAAAATTATTTTGAAAAGTTTGTTTCAAAAAATATATTTTGTACATTCAATAAATTTATTCAGAAATATATCTTATTCCAAGAAATATGTTCTAAAATGTATTTTATAAATTCAAAAAAAAAATTAGAAAAAAAATTAAAATAAATAATCTAAAAATCACTTTAAAATTAAATAATTTTATTTTGAAAATTACATGATACAGGTTAAAATTCAAGGGATGTAGGGACGTAGGTTCAAATTGAGGAGGTGGAGGAAGCAATAGTCTTTCGTTAGTCACACATGTTCCCTGAAATCCACCGTATGGGATCCCCTGCCTTCAACTCCTCCAATCTAATGATGCCAAAAATTCAACTTTCATAAATAATAAATAAATTAGGGAAGTAAATGTAATCTCTCAGTCTCATTTAAGTGATGTTTTAGACCGAAAATTTTCTAAATTGTTTATCTTTTAATAGTCAATGTCATATCTCCTTAGTAATAAATATACATGGTAAGAGTAGACTGTAGTAGAAGTGAGTGATGAATAAAAGAGATAAAAATGATATACTGTAAAATTACTTGATAGTATTTATAAAATTTAAAATATTAATTACATTCTTTAATATTAAGGAAACGGGCCAAACACATCTTCGTCACCTATAAGATAGCACAAATGGTATGTGACTCTTGTGATATGTGGGTTGGAACTGTTACAATGAGACATGATTCTGTTAGTACTCATTTCCTAAACTATTTCTCAAGGATTTTTCTGGGCAATCTGTTCAATTTTTCTTTTTTTTAATTTTCTTTCTTGTAAGTATTTATATAAAAAATAGTTATCTCAAGAGGTCTTTAATATTTTATTTATTTCATATTTTAATAATTAAATGGAGAGCCATAGAATAAATGAGAATGGTATAAGAATAATGTAAAATATAGAGTTCACATTAATATTCATCAAGAAAACTTGTATTATTCCTTTCCAACAACTCTTATTGTTCAATACTAAAAGAGAAACAAAACAAAACTCTTATTCTTGGTACATCATTTCGCGTATACATGTATGAGGGTAACAGTTATTTCAGTTCTTTAAGCAAGCACAATTTGGAACTGTGGATGTAGCTGTTCCATGTGCATTAGTACAAGAACAAGAAGCTGGTTTTGCTGGTACAGAAGATGTAATGCTAACTTGATCCAACACAATGTTGGAACAACCTTGTGAACCGCAAGCTAAGGTAATAGCTTTGTCATCTGCAGATGTTCCTTGAAACCCTCGAAATGTCACCCCACTCACTTCAACTCCTCCACCCTAATTGTGCCAAATTCAATGCAACATTTATATTCAATCAACACCAGAAGCAAGTTGAAATTTCAAGATATAATATAAAAAGCAAAGTTAAGTGGATACCATTAAATAGCTATAGTCTAGATTTATAATTATCGGATTGCGAGTCTGTGTTAATGTAATTTTCTCATAAGTGATGTTTCTGGCATAACCTGGTCCACCCTGCAACAAAATCACAATATATTAAATATTCTTTGTTATTTTCATCTGAATCGCTACTCTTTTATCAAAAAATACAATAACGTGGTTTGAGTTGAAGAAAAATGTTACTGCCACCCTTAAATACCTGAACTGCCTTGATTCTTGCTCCATTTTGAGTTTTCGTGAAGCTGCAATTATATACATAAACTTGTTCCACCTTGTTATGCCCTAGGTCTTTACCCAGACTACCAATGCTGATTAATTCGTTCATGTCAAGTTAGAAACAGCACATGTTTGTTATAGAACAAAAGACAATTTCATCAAATATTTAGATGTACAATTTCGATATTAAGTGTGTTAATTTGAAGATATAAAAACCTTATTCCATGGCCTGGTCCACAAGCAATTCCAGTGGCATTGATGTAAGAGGAGTCACCTATGATTGCAATACAGTCATCACCTGTTTAGAAAGACAACATAAATCAATGTTCTAGATATGTATAGTAATTCTTTTAAAATTCTATTGAAATTTCATAAGTACATAAGATGAAAACTTGGTTTACCAGCAGATATTTTGGAATCTTTTATCAATATATTTTTGGAAGCAGAAATGTCAATTCCATCAGTGTTAGGACTATCACCAGGAGACTGAATGGTAATATGAGAGAATATGGCATCCACACAACCATTTATGGCTATGTGAGCTTTTGGACTATTTGTGATACTCAAGTAACTAACCCTAAGACCATTGCATGAATTGAAACTAAGGACCTGCACCATCCAAATACAAAATTCATAATGAGATATTCACAATAACTCACAAACTGTAGCATTTACTGAAATTGAATAATCCACTCAGTTCAACAAAGTATATATGTGCAACATTTTTTTTAACAAACATATCAGTATAAAACAAATCTCCTTTTGTATATAGAGCTATCACAAATAGTTAGAGCTATCCCAAAGAGTTTCACAAAGAGTTTGAGACAAGTGTGATAGGTGGTTAGGTTTAACCTTTATTAAAAATAAGGACATTATCAATCACTTCCCAAACTTTTTTGCAATTGGTTTGAGTAGAAATTCTAATATAGTTTGGAAAGGGATGTGGTTGACAATAGTGTGAAAAATTTGGAAACATAAGAATAAAATTGTTTTTAGTAACAGAATAGTGGATGAGGTTGAGATTTTTGCAATGACACAAGTTAAACTGGTAGGCAGAAAATACACTACTCTTTTTCGGACTTGTGCCTTAACCCTCGAGAATGTTTGGTAGAGCTTAGGTAGTGATTGTTGAAAAATACTGTTTTACATACTAAACGTACTCGGGTTGGTGATGGGACAGGTAGAATAGGAACTAGGTTTGTGTTGTATTCACTTGCAGGTAAAGCACGATAGCTCTAACCAGGTAATAGATTTGCATACGAAGAAGAAATGAGGTGTAGCAGACTTTATGATATATTATGCAATGTGGTGCTTAAGAATGGAGACAAGGGTGGCAGAAACTACATATACCAGATCATGATGAAATATAATTATGCGAATATCATTCCTCCAGTTAATACTGTGTGCTCTACGTTCTGTTAACATGACTTGTTATTTGTGGTTTTAATCCTGAGCTTTGACACAATATTGATTCAGCTACTATATTATTGTTATTATCCTTTTTGTAATTAGAGTTTGTTGTAACTATATAAGTATGTTTTATAATAGGATTGAAGTACCATAAGGTATTTCCATTAATTTTATTCTTCACGGTTAAAAAAATCAGTATAAAACAAAACAATTATGGAAATATGAAGTGAATGATCATCTAACCGTTAGTCGTGGACAGTTTTTGCATGGCCACCAAGAAGAACCCGAGCCATCAATTAATCCTCCAGTTCCATCAATTGTGAGACCATTGACGTTTGTGATAAAAATTATCCTAGATTTATCACCTAGCGATGCATCCTGGGTTGGTAACACTATTTTTCCTTGAAGCTGCAAGTGAGGGAAAAATAATAAACAAAATAAGGAATATATTTAGTTTAATGTAAGAAATTCTTGAAAAAAATTTACTTGAATTTTTATAATATTGATATTTAATATTAACGAGAAAAATTGAAAAAAAAAAACTCAATTAGTTAAAAGAAAAATCTATATGTAATAGGTTCTTGTATTCTATGCTATTTACTGTCGAACTCATCAATTACTTGGAAAAGAAAATTAAATAATTTTTAAACAATATTTTATTTCATCAGTCTGCTTTTAATTTAGATATTTTGTATGAACTTTTATAAATTGTTCAAAAAAATTTCTTATAAACTTAATATTATAAAAAAAAAGTTAATTTGTGTTTGGGATATCACTAAAATGATTTAATTATTAATTGCTTCCTATTTGAAATTTTAACATCATTAGAATTTCTTAAGTGAAAAATATTAAAATTCTTGGACAAAATATTACTCTTTTTAGCATTTATTATCATTGATATACTTTTATACCACTAAAAATATTGTTTTATTTTATATATTATATAGTCATGCAAAATTTTTATGAATATCTATGATTTAATTTATTCTATGAATTGAGAGTTATTTTAAGTTGTGAGTCTATACGCTCTATTCAACTCAATTATTTGAAATTAATAATATTTGATTTTGAAAGATTAACTGCTATTTTATTTTTATTTGAATTTTTATACTTTAATTTATTCAAAGTATTGTTATACTGTGAAAATAACTGTTTAGTTTCTTTGGGAATTTAATTTCAAAATAGTTTAATTATTTTATCATTTTATCTTTATAAATTACATTATAATTTTAGTGGAAGTTTAATATTAAATTATTTTAACATCTTTGAAATGCCTACTGGAAAAATTAATCAATATCTGACTCTAAATATCATTGTATTTTTTTTTTTTACTAAAAGTAGGAAAATAGGATACTTTTTTTTTTTATTGGTGTGTTTTGCTTTAAATCTGCACACATGCTATACCTGAATTGTAATGTTTGTGGCTTTGCAAGGACCATTCAGGATTATGTTACTAAGAATACTTTTTGTGATGGTATAACTAGAGTTGATGTCCCTTGTGCTGAACACGCCTGTTTCCATGCACTTAAAAATGCCTGTTATCAATTCAAAAGAGAAATTTCATAGTTGGCCAAAACCTATATAAAATGTGTACAAAAAAGTAGGAACTATATAAAGAATAATCTTCCTCTTAAAAAAGAAGAGAAACAACAAAATATACCTGGGCATCATCACTTTTGTCATCGCCCTTAGCACCATAGTCAATCACATTGTATGTATTGGAAGATCCCATAGACCTCGTACAAAAACATGGTGAAACAAAACAAAGAATCAAAACGCAAGTGATTAGTCTGTGCATATTTAGGAACAGTGAAGTTGACAGGCCAAGATTTTTTTTTTTGTGTCTTGGTGACTTTTAATCCTTCTGAAGATTAATTTAGAGTAAGCTACATATGATGTGAGAAAGTATAGGTTATGGGGTTTAAATAGAGAAATTTGTTAAAACTAATACTTCAGATAAAAGATATTTGTTTAGAAGAAACTCATGTTTTAGAGTGATGCCATGTTCATCATAAACGTATGTTCATCATAAACGTTTCTTTCTTATGAAAGTTTACAATATAAATACAATCATATTAAATTATATGTTAATATGTTAATATTAAACTATACTGATGAATTTTGTTAGTCAAAGCTTTAACTGCTGTGAAAATATTTAATTTTTCTTTTTAAACTTCTATAAGGATATATATCTTTCTTCTTTTTAGCCTATGATATTTTATTTTTTCTAAGCGTTATTTGGAAAATACAACGTTAATCGAGAACAAAATAAAATAAAAAAAATTATAAAGTAAAATCAATAAAAACAAGTGAAATTGGAATACGAAATTACTAATCTGACACAAAAATAAAAATAAAAAAATGTACGTGTGTAAGTAGTTGAGTTTATTTAGTATTCTAATTGATTTGACTGTAATAGGTTGAAGTTTTTTTATAATAGGTTCAACTTCGTTTGTTTAATTTATAAGAAGTTTTTACTTTTTTTAATGGGTTTGTTGTGACCTTCTTATTTATTTATTTTTAAATTTATATTAGGCATTATTATGAACTTTTGACATATCAAATCCATATTTTAGAAATCAACAATCATATGTCATAACAATGAAATTAATATGAAATGTATTATTAAAAGGAAAAAAAGTAAAAGATACAAAACTATCAAGAGACAACCCATAATAAGAAAATATGACAAATACTCCTCAATCAAGCTAGACAAAAAAAAATGAAAAAATTGATACCTATTATAAAAAAAAGTTTAATTTAATAATAGCAGATAAAGTCTTATGTTCTTTTGTTATTTATTCTTTTTTATTTTTCTTTAATAATACTTTTTTTATATAGAGGCAGAGATGGTAGTTAAAATTGAGAAAGTTTAATTCTAAAATAGTAAGATTTTACAATTTTATGATTTTACATGTTCTATCTGATTCAAATTCCATACACATCCTTATACAAGGCAAGATCTTATGGATCCTCCAACAACATGTTGATATTCTCGAGTGATGTATATGTACAAACCTAATTTTATTTAAAATGAATACAGTTAAATTTTGACTTTGTTATATGTGTTGTCACTTAACACCACCCAATTCACCAAATTAAAATTAATGTACTTAAAATTAAAAAAAAAATATAGAGTCTCTTCTTCTGTTGCTCTAAACCTTTACTCCCCATTCTAATTTCCAACCACATCTCAAATGAAGAGTTTGCACCCATTTCAAAGGAAGAAGAGTCTCTTATTTCAAAGGAGGAGTCTCTTATGTTGTTTCCTAGATTGACTCTTCCTGATTGGGTTTTATTTCAAATTCAATTAAAATAAAATTAAATAAATTAAATAAGGTAAATGAAGAGACTTTGTAAGTTTACTCATATTCCTTGATTGGGTTTTATTTTAATTAAAATAAAACTAAATTAATTTATTTAATACTAAATTAATTTAATTAAGACAATTTTAACCATTTCTTCCTCTCCCTGCCAAATTCTAAAACCTCATTCACACACCCAAAGTCATTAGAGCATATAGATAGATTTTCTTCTACTTCTCCAGCCAGAAAAATTCACACTCTATAACTCACTATTTTCTTAGTTATGTGCCTATATTTGGTTTGTGTTTATGGGTTTGTGACTTTAATTAGGATCTCTTTTAGAAACTAGATGTTTTTATATAGATTTTACATTATTATTACTCCTTCATAATATTTCTTACACATCAGTTCATCTTTTTAATTACTTTTCATGTAATACATTAAGTAGAATAGAAAAACTAAGACCATATAGACTTAAATAGTTTTGTATCAAGGTTGAATAATCCCAAAATTACTTTTTTTTAATTTCTCTTATTTATTTATTTTTTGACAAAAAATGTTATATATATATATATATATATTTTAAAAAATAACATCTACGAATTCGTGTTATGATCTTATAATTTAGGATCTTATGAACTCTTCACGATTTTACTTCAAATCTCCATTTTAACTATCTTGATGAGAGATAATGATAAATTTTGGCGTGTTAACTTAGTTAAAATATTAAACTCAATGTGTTAACTTAGCTGAAATATTAAACTCCATAATAATGTCTCAGGTGAGTCTAATAATAGTATGCTTTGTAGTTGTAGTTATCATTTTTGACAAGAGTGATTATTCTCAATGGAGATGCTATACACACAAATTCTAATTATTGTGACGGCAAAGAATAAATGGAATTTAATTTGAGCATTTGAGACATACTGTAACTCTTATACTGAAAGTATTTTTGTGGTATACATCTTTCGATTTTATGAGACAGATTTTCAAAATATTTTGACCTTGAAAGCCACCTTATAAGATGTTTAACATATGAATTAAAAGTGAACTTTTCCGAAAGCTAGTTAGAAGGGATATGAATTGACAAATGAATGTATATATATATATATATATATATATATATATATATATATATATATATATATATATATATATATATATATATATATGTGGGTTTACCTATAAGGTTCAATATGATAAAGTATTTTCATTAAGTTTATTCCTCGATGTCATAAAAAACAATTCAAAGCGTTTCATTCCTTGCTGTTCATAAAAAACAATTCAAAACGTCATGGTATAGATGCTACGTATTTCTTGTATAGATTAAAAAATGTTAGCGTTTGATTAATAATGACTTATCTAACACCAGTTAAAACACGTATAAAGAATAAATAACGTAAGTTTCAGTTTAATGAAAATGAAATTTATTTATTTATATTAAAGCTTATGCCTATTCAACTATGGTTATGATGGTTGAGATTTAGGCTTTATTTATATTAATATCTGTTGAGATCTTTTTGATTGACATATTTCCTATAATATTAAAGTTTTTGTTTTTTCACTTTTTGAGGATTACATTGAGTGAAATTTGCAATCACAGATAATTAAAAGTTGCAGTCATATATATACATGTTAAATTGGCCAACAAATATCATGGAAGTATAAGCTCATCTTTCACAATTTTGGGCAAGGGTAGCATTACAATAGCACTAATGATTTGTTCAATGTTTGTTTTGTGGCAAAACTAGTGTGGAATCAGTGTGACAGGTGAATTGGAGAGGTGGGTGTTAGACATCAGGACATTCATGTCAATTTTCAGAGTCTTTACTTATTGGGTCAAAAGCAGACGTTAATAAAGTCTGGAAAGGGATGTGGATTGCCATTGTCTTGAAAGTATGGAGTCATAAAAACAAGGTGGTATTCAAGGATGGGGTCGTAGATGCTGATAAAATCTTTAGTCTAGCTCAACTTAAGGGCTGGCTGTGGGCTAAGTATAAGATTAAAAGAACCTTCTTTTCTTTTTCGGATTAGATTTTATCCCCAATGTTGTGCCTTTAATCTTTAGCATAGTAACTTTGAGGTATGTTGGATGACCACCTTCCCCTTTATGTAAGTGAATAAGTTTTTTTGTGTCTTTTTAGAGTTGTCTTCTTCCTGGTTTCTTGGTTGTTCTCTGTAGGAAGAGAAGCAGCATATTTGCTTCAATATAAATTAAAGCTTCAAACAAGTCAAAAATAAGGAATTTTATATGTTTATTAGCAATTTGTGAGTAATATTGATGATTAGAGTAATTAATTTGATTATTAGCCTCTATCTGATTTAAATTTTTCTCAAAATATAAACGATCCGGTTCAATATTTTCTATTTAAAAAAATAGAAGATCTTTTAGTCATTTTTACAAACACAATTTTGATATTTTTAAAAACATATTGAGGTGGAGGACCACGGTATTGGGGGTGCAAGAATCTGAGATGAGGGTCATAGTAATTGCTTGTATATCTTGATTCAATCTTTTAATTACTTTCTGCACTCCAACATTTGTTTCTTGCATTATATCAGTTTATGATAATTTCAGAAATGTCCGTCACAGAGTATTGAATATTGAAAGGGAAGGGTGGTCTAGGTGGTGCATTTTATTTCCGACGAGCGTAGTGGTAGGTGATGCAGGATAGTCTTCAACGGCAACATCTTTGTGAGCGAGGTAAGTTAGTTTTGTTTTTATATTTTCATTTAGTATAGGAGATGAGTGAATGGGTTACCGAATACGTTTTCCGAGAAAGAGTGGTTAGGAAAATCGTTTTCCGTATAAAAGAAAATGACTTATGAAAAACTTTTTTCTTAAAACAACTTTTTTTTCTATTTTAAAAAATGTTTTCTGGAAAATATTTTTTGAAACTACGATTTACACTTTAAACTTTATTCTGAAAAAACTAAAAGGTCATTTTACACCCTCAATATTCATTTCGAAAATATTATTACTGAAAGTCAATTTTACATCTCTAAAAGTAGTTTTTAAAAATATGATGGGTGCAAGAAGAAAATGAAGGATTACACGAATCAATTTCCAAAGATTGATAAGTGTATTATTTTTCTAACTTTTTTTATTTTTTATTTTTAATATTTATTATATATTAAAAAATATTTAATCATATAAATATTTTCTAAGTTTTTAATTAATTAATATATATAATTAGATAACTAAAATAGTTATTATCTCTATATACTAAATTATTTTATTGTGTTTAATAATTTGAATTTAATTTGTAAATGTTATTATTTTATTTTATACTATTATTGTATATTTAAGTCCTAATATAATAAAAAATTGTTAACTTTTTAAATTATTTTTATTTTAACTTTTAATTTATAAAACAACATATGTTGGTGGATCAAAGTTTATGGAATTATGTAAATGAATCAAAACGAACTTTTAAATTGAAAACATCAATTCAACTTATCAAAATTTGACAAATTGACTGACTGACTTACAAAATAAGGTCACTTTGCCACTATAAAATTTTAACCCCTAGATTTTATAACTTTTCTTTTATGGTTTTTTGTTTTATTTAGTCTTTAAGTTCATTGTTGTAAATGCTTACTATTAAATGTAGCTCACCTAATTTAAGTTTGATATGAAATAACATGAAGTCAAAAATTTAATGCAAAATTTTGCACTAGGAGACAAGGAAGTTTGGCTACATGCATGATATTCCAATTTATATATTATAGGTGGAGTATCTTTTGCATATATCACTTTATAAAATTTTCATTCATTATAAACTAGCACAATATGTAATAAAGGATTTTTAATTTTAAAAAACAAGACTAAAAAAACTATATACATATTTATCTACTCCACTAACTATTCCACTAACTATAGATGTGTTAAATAAATAGGGGTTGAATTAAGTTTGATAGAATTATTAAGGATAAATAAAACAAAATAACTCATTTTGTATACTAGAAAATAACACAATTAACTTTAAAATGTGTTGAATATGTATCATGCCAAAGAAATCGTCAGACTCTTCTAGTAACAATGGTGTATAGTTAAGTATCTAATTTCATTTTTCCTTCCTGAGTCATTTCCTTTGTACAAAACTCATAATTATATATTTCTAGAAATAACTCATAATTATATATTTCTAGAAATTTATTTAAAGTTCTTACATTCATACATTTAAAGTTCTTACATTCATACTATCATACATCTATTATAATTTGATTTTTTATTTTTTTAAGGAAAGGATATTAAAATAATTTAACATAATTTTCAGGTTACAAAATTCTGTATTCTTTTGGTAACAATTTTAGTATAAATGTATTTTACTTTTTGATGAATTGTTATTTAAATAATGGATTTTGACATTTCACATTAATGTTGATATTAAAAAAGAAGTAGCATCTTGTTAAAAAGGAAACTGCTATAAATTAAAAAGGATTTTATTGACCTGTATCTCAATTGAAACCAGCTTGTTATGTGTATTAATAGTAAATAATTTGTTTAATGTATTACGTAATTTTGAACTATTTTCATTTAAAACACTTAGCTATGAATTCGAAACACCTATTACAACTACCAACAGAAAAAAATACACATGTGTTGAATATACATGTAGATATGTCAGATTTATCGTTACCAAAACTTTTATTATAAAAGGAACAAAACAAGCATTCATTTCATATATCAAAGAAATGAAGGCACATGCAACGGATTTATTCTTCCACATTATTGGGAATTTGGGGTTGAATCACGAGGAACAACCTCAAATATTCCTGATCCTTTTACAATTGAAATAAGTAATCCTACAAAAATTCAAAACGGATATGAAAAGAAATGGTTACTCAACCTCATGGTCATTGATATACGTGGTGCAAAGGATAAGAAAGGTTGCACTGAATGTAGATGTGACCTTATTAATCTTTCGAAAGACTTTTATAATGTCACCAGAGATATACATAACCAAAAATTGACTACTACAAACTATAAAGGTAGACTATTTTGTTGTCAGGATAATTTACAATGCAAACTAAGAGAAGATTTTCAAGGTCCAAGAAGAAAAGTTTCCTTAAGATACAAAATAAGTTGGGTTGATTGGAATGAATTTCAAGTACCAATTAAGGTTTATATACTTGACGCAACAGATAAAGTAAGATCAAATGGTTCCCAAATAATTCATGATTGTCAGGTAGATAATCTTTCAGTATATTACTTTTAAAAAAATCAATATAGGTTTTAGTTTTTAATTTTCATTAGACTGAGTGAGTGACAAAGGTTTCCTAATTTCTTGCAGGCAGAGTATACCGTTCAACCAAATGGTGTTAGTGACTCTCCTCGTGTTCAAAAGGCAAATATACCAATGGAAAAAGGAGGTTATCTTATCTATGGTACCGCCCATATGCATTCAGGAGTTGTGAATGCAACTTTATATGGACAGGTTTCTTTGATCATCTTGTGATTGTAAATTTTGTCGATACGATAATGTATCTCAAACTCTAAAATTTTCATTTTCTTTCTATTTTAGGATGGAAGGATTTTATGCACTTCAACGCCAAAATATGGAACGGGAGATGTGGCAGGAAACGAAGAAGGATATTTAACGGGAATGTCAGTTTGTTATCCACAACCTGGTTCTATCAAGATTAAAGATGGTGAAATTTTGACTGTAGAATCTAGATACAAAAATGAATTCCGTACTGGAGCTATGGGTCATTTCTACATGTATCTTGCAGAGAACATACCAGAAAGATATTAAATATATAATTCAAAATATTTTATTTTTCTTCACCTATTGCTTAATTTGTTATTGAGATAGTTTGTGTCGTGGAAAAGAAGTTTCAAAATTCCTTTTGCTCTTATCTTGCTCTGTGTTCTGTTATTTTATTTTATATGCAATCAAGTGGCCTATAGAAAAAGAGGAAAACCATAAAGATTGAATAATTCCTTTTTTTTTTTATCCAATATTAAATATTTGATACTTTAAAAGTGTATTTGTACACACCTTAGAAAAACTATCTACTATATTATAAACCCATTAGAAAGCTTGTTCAACCCATTATAAGGCTTGTAAAAAGCTTATAATGATTTAAAATATAACTTAAACATACAAAAAAAATACATATAAGTACAAATATTTATAAGAGTAGAGTCAATATGAACAAAATATTTATTATATTCAAGATGATGCTCTTACACCTATATCAATATTTACTTGTTTACATAATATATGCCGCAATACACAATACAAATAACACATATGAGGGTAACATATTAAAATAAATTTTTAACCTAATAAAAATTGTATTAAAAGAAGAAAATTCAATTAACAAACTACAATAATTTAATTTCATTCAAATACTAACATGTAATATCCATATAAACCACAAATGAATATATACATCAACATTTTCGACAAAAGGAAAATCAAGGATATTGTATCTATTTTTAGTTTTCAATGAGAAGTTCCTAAGTCTCACATCTTAAAGTATTTTATTGAATTTGCTAAATCCAGTTTTTTTATTTTATATATGTACTAGTTTGGATTGAATTTTTCTGATTTTGTTACACTTTCATGTGCTAACATGATGAATAAACCATTATGTATATTGGTTCATGATCATGTTGTATTGGAAAGCTTGTTAGGGGAGGATTTTATTCTTGAAAATTTAAATTTAAATAAGTAGAAGTGTTGATGGTGGGTTATGTTATCATTACTTATTTATCCTGATTAGTTAATACAATTATAATTTTTATGTTATGGTTATTTATATTTTTCTAATCCATCTTTAATAGTTTTAATAATTGTTGCAAAATTTATCTGCTTAATGCCATTTAATGTTCTTTACCGTGAATATAAAATTATTTCAATAAGATGGATCAATATATATATATATATCACTTTTCCAATTCTTTCTCTTATACATATATAAAAATTATCGTTAATGCTGCCCAAAATTTTCTAAACTTCAAACAACGAATATTCTAGCTTATTTTTCAAGAAATGGTTGGAAAACGAGTGTTGGTGAGAATTATGATGCCTTTAAGGGTATAGGCCATTCCAACCTCACATTCACTCAAAATGTAGAGTTACTATTGTGGTCTAGCGGTGGTGTTGTTCTATCTTCCATCGTAGATCCATATGAATCCTCTTCTATGTTTGTTTCCCAACAATGTATTGAGTAGTAAAAATATGAAAAATAGCCTAGAACAAGTATATACATATATATGAATATAAATAACAAATTACACGAAGAATAAATTAGTATTAGTATGAGTTAGGATATAATTAGAAAAAGTGTGTATCTCTATAAATATGTGAAGCAAAAAATATACATATAACTACATAATCTGCAATATGAAGTAGATGTTATTTAATAAACTAATCTCATCTAATTAAGGGTTAAATATAACTCCTTGTACGGACTAGACCTGCAAGAATATATGAAATTTATCTTTAAGGTATTTAAAGGTATCATCAATGACAATCTCACATAAAGTTACTCAAAAACCTTGGTTAGATGATGGTAAGTGAAAGACGTATACTTATATATTTATGCCAATAACATATAAAAAAATAAGATATCTTAATTAAAATATTATCCTTACTGTATTAGTTATTCAATTAGTAAATACCATAAGTTATTCAATTAGTAAATATCATAAATATAATTGAATCTGGAGCTTAGACGTGTTGATAGTTCGTGTATTTTCTGCCATGTAGATAGTATATCGTCTAACATGTTATCATCGTCTATTCTATATAGGATTTAAGTTTTTCTGCCAAATCTTCTATAAGAACTTTCTTATTGTTATCCAATTCTTCACTTTAAAGAAGCTATCTAAAATGAATATTTTGTTAACCTTATTCAGTCCCTTTTGTCACAAATAATTTACTAAGTACTCATGACGGAAAATATAGCCCCAATCGTCTCATAGGTGGTACAGTACTAGAGTTTTTCACTAGTATTTAATGCCTTGGCGTTGTAGATTTTTTTGTAACAAGAACATGATTTACTTGGCAACCTGTGATCATGATTTCCAATTCACAAAATTCTGCCACTATTGACTTATTTCTCTAAAAAAGTGTTTTTAAAAATTTTCTTAGTTAATTTATTTGGTTCTAAAACTCAATAAGGTAAGTGGAATATTTTTCGTTACCGATGATCAATTATGTGAACACTTTCGATCAAGTTTTGGCAATTGACACATACATTCCCACTTTGCCAACATCAACATTTAGTGCAAATCCAAATCTTCCTCCCATCCACTCCTAACATCTTTTCCACTTCAAAGTGTGTTTACAAACTCACTTAATTCCTTGTAACAAGAACATCACCTCCGTGGATCAGTCCTCATTTACTTGGCAACCTGTGATATGGGATTGGTAACCATCACCTACATCCCCACCTTTCTCACATGACCATGATTTCCAGTTCACAAAATTTTATCACTGCTAACTTATTTCTCCAAAAAAGTATGTTTAAAAACTTTTCTCCAAAAAAGTATGTTTAAAAACTTTCCTAGTTGATTTATTTGGTTATAAAACTGAATAACATACACATACAACCTCACTTTACCAACATCAACATTTAGTGTAATTCCAGGTTTTCCTCGAATCCACTTCTAACATATTTTCCCCTTCATAGTGTGCTTACAAATTCACTTAATTCCTTGGCACTGTGGATTTCTTTGTAATTATAGCTTCAACTCTATGGTTACCAATGCTCATTTACTTGGCAACTTGTGATATGTCGCTTGTAACCATCACCTACATCCCTACCTTTTCCACATGACCATGATTTTCAGTTCACAAAATTGTCACTGTTGACTTATTTCTCCAAAAAACTGTTTTGAAAACTTCTTTAGTTGATTTATTTGTTTCTAAAAGTCAATAACTTAAGTGAAATAATTTTGGTTACTAGTGATCAGTTAGTTGGACACTTTGATCAAATTTTGACAACTGACACATACAACTTCAATTTACCAACATCAACATTTAATGCAATTTCAGATCTTTCTCCAATCCATTTCTATCATTTTTCCCTTCAAAGTGTGCTTACAAACTCACTTAATTTTTTTTATGTTGTAGATTTTCTTATAACAAGAAATTCAATTCTGTGACTACCATTGCTCATTTACTCTATGATGTGGGGTTGGGAATCATGGCCTATATCTCCACCTCTCCATATGACCATGATTTTCCGTTCGTAATCTTCTCTCACTATTGACTTATTTCTCCAAAAAGTGTTTTTAAAAACTTCCATTTATTTGGTTCTAAAACTATTTCTCCATGAAGATTCATCATGAATATTCTAGATTCAAGAAGATTTTGATTCCACAATTCAAAATTATATTATTTAATATTTTTTAATTATATGATGTAGAATGTATTTTTGGATTACAAATCTAAAATTAATTTTTTATAGTTAATTTAGAAATAAAAAAACACTTTAGAATTAATATTTTCACTTTCACATACTGAACTCTGCTTTTATAACAGTTTTGACCTGGAATTTGATTTGCAGTCTGGAAGTGATTCTCATTTCAGGTTCCAGTGGCGTCAACACACTCTACACATACCTTTCATTTGTGCACTTTCTTTTCTCTTTACCATTATGATGAGTATGGATAAGTATGTTGTGAATAGAAGAATGAGCCAAACTTGAAAAGGAAAAAAAGAGATTTTTGAGCTTGACGCGTGGACACTATGTGTCATATGCTAGGAATCAAATAAATAAGTAGGTTGAAAATTAGATGTCTTTATAGTGAAAATAATACACAAGAAAAGAATTGATATTTTATCTTAAATTTTGGAAGAATTTGGTCATGATTTCACTTCTAAATTGGAGGAATGATTTTTTCAGTTTGTTTGGTAGTAGAGGATTTCTTTTAGGGTGGAGGCCAGACAACTTTTCAATAATATTTGCCATGCACGTATAAGGACACAAGAAAAAAGGCTCGTGGGGAGCAAATAATTAAAGCTAGGAAAGATAAATGAACGAAGTTTAGTATATAATAGAAGATTTCAATGCATAACAATGTTGGAAGAGACAAAAAAAACATCAACAACAAAAAGAAAGTAATAATAGAAGAGAAATAGAGGGCTTTAATGACTTCATTAAAGTTTTTGATGTGCCATCACTAATATTATTAATGAAGTTAAAGGAACATGTGTGGCCGATGAAGCTATTACCTTGAATTGTGATCCACAAGTTGGCACTAATGTGTGAAAGTTGACACAGAGACACTAAGGATTAGAAAATAGTCATCATGAAAAGTAGGTATTCAATGGTCCCAGTTAAAGTTACATATTTTCGATACATACCGAGAATAAATAACCATTAATGATTACCGAGGATACCTAAGCCACATATTCGTGCTTAAACACAAGGATATCCATGGCGGAGCAGCGTGAGAAGCTTCACGTTGTGGTGTTTCCATGGCTAGCATTTGGTCACATAGGTCCATTTTTTGAGCTTGCAAAACTCATAGCTCAAAAGGGTCACAAAATTTCTTTCATTTCCACACCTAGAAATATCCCTCGTCTACCCAAAGTGCCTGAAAACTTGCAACCTCTGGTGGATCTGATAGAACTGCCACTTCCCCGTGTTGAGAAACTCCCAGAAAATGCAGAGGCCACAAGTGACATTCCTCACCACATCATTCCATACCTCAAGCTGGCTTTTGATGGTCTTCAAGAACCTTTGACCAAATTTCTGGAGACATGCAAACCCCATTGGATGATATACGACTTTGCACCGTATTGGTTGCCACCAATATCTTCTAAGCTAGGAATCTCATGCGTCGCATTCTGTATTTTTAGTGCATCTGGTATGTATTATTTTGCAGATTTGATGACAAGGAAAGCAAGTGATTCTCCATGGACGAAAGATATTCCTGAAGAGCATAATGAGACAGATGAATCGGGAGTTTCAGATGTGTTTCGAGCCCTTACGACTATTAATGCTGCTCAAGTTATTGCTTCAAGAAGCTGCATGGAGATTGAAGTCGAGCCTTTCAAATTGTGTGAAAGTATACACAGGAAACCAGTGATTCCAGTTGGGTTATTGCCACCTTCATTACAGTTCAGTGAAGAAAACAATGATGAAAACTGGAATAACATCCTTAATTGGTTAGACAAACAGGAAAAAGGGTCAGTGATATATGTAGCATTTGGATCTGAAGTGACACTAAGTGATGAAGACTTTACTGAGATTACTATGGGAATAAAAATGTCAGGTTTTCCCTTTTTTTGGACTCTAAAGAAGCAACAGACCTCTACCGTTGAGTTGCAGGATTTGCTTGTGAATAACTCAGGAAAGGGTTTGGTGTGGAGAACATGGGCCCCACAGATGAGGATTTTGGCACACAAGTCTGTTGGAGGGTTCCTGACTCACTGTGGTTGGAGTTCAGTGATAGAAAGTCTTCAAATTGGGTGTCCACTTGTTATGTTGCCCTTCCACAATGAACAATTTATACTTGCTAGGGTTATGGAGGAGAAAAAGGTAGGGGTCAAAGTACACAGAAATGGGCATGATGGGAAGTTCACCAGGGAATCTTTGGCCAAAGCATTGAGATCAGTGATGTTGGAAAAAACTTATAGAAGTGAAGCAGATGAGATGAGTAAAGTATTTGGTGACAAAGATCTGCACCAAAAATATGTGGATCAGTTTGTTGATTATATGGAAATCCATAGGCCTGCCATGAAGGATTAGCCATTCTGCCATTATATTATATCATACAGAATGAGTCATTTTTTGTTGGACAATTGAGGACAATCAATTGTTGACAAAAAACCACTGCTTTGGTATTGTGTTTTTCTTGTAATATCTCATCAGCAAGGATATGCAAAGTTTATGCTATAGTTTATTATTTGTAATTGCTGCATAAGTTTTACCGTTGTTTGTTATTGGTTGAGTTGGTTAGTGGTGTTAGAAACAAACTGCATTTGTGATGTCTAGAAATGTTTGATTCCCTTTTGAAAAAACAAATTTAAATCGATTGAAAGATTATGCTCTTAGAAAAAACTGGAATACCTTATTCTATTTGAAGATTGAACTGACAAAGATAGGCATATAGATACACCTGAAGTTGTTTTGTGATAAAAACACATGCATCTCCAAATGATTCACAATCACTAATGAAAAGCATCTTTAACCAACTGAAAATAATAATATATGTCATCACATCAAAATATTAGTTTCTTAACCAAATCAAAGCAATTAACGCTTTCCCATTCAACCACTTTGAATATATGCCGACAGCTAATCCTATAAACAGCAATAGCCAATTTCAATCAAGGTAAAAAACAAAACGTGCACATTTTTCGAAGCCTGATATGAGGCGTTAGCTGAGACTTCAATATCGCATTCAATAGTCTATATATCTGATAAAAGACTAGACCACTTTGTTGTATCTTCAATAATATCATTCAATAATCTCCTTAATTATGTTTTATCTTCAGATTTCTCAGCCCACTTACAATGGTTTAGGGTTAGGATTATGACACATACTTCGTTGTTGTATCACACTAGACCACATGTTGCTAGTGCTATTTGTCAAATATCTTAATTGTGAAATTTTACAGTACTTTTCTTGGCTCATATTGTTTATCATTGTTCTTTGTTCTTTGCTTTCACATGTGCAATACTCGAAAACTTTTCGGACAAGTATCTCCACAACAGCCATATGTATGCACATTTATTAACAAGTGGAGCATATTACATTATTTGTTGTAACAGTTACCATACTAAATGGTAGAGAAAAGATTGATATGTAATATATTATATAAGTCTAACTTAAGAGTATATTACCTTATGAAAAACTGAGGAGTTTCACGTTTAATATACCGGTTAGAAAGATACTTGAAAAAAGAGTTCTAATTGTAATTTAAACAAGAGGAGTTACTATATATTTTGGTTCTCTACAAATTTCACTTCCTCACATAAATGTTATTTGATTTTTTTTGTCTGAAGTAAAAAATTGAATTAATGAGAACATTTAATGGATATGGATATTTCAACCCAATCACAAAACAAAAAGAAAACTGACAATCTATACTGAATATCTCAATACGCAGAAAACTCAACTAAACGAATAATACTTTCAAGCACAAGTGTAAAGCTACAATCCTTAGTATGGCAGAAATGCTATTTTGATAATTGGCAGAGTTTGTATTCAACTCTTGATGTGGCTATTTTAAAGAAAAGAAGAGTTGTTAAACTATACAAAATACATTTTAAAGTAATGAACCATGTTTAGAATATCCCAAAAGTGAATGATAACAATATGTGGTAAATTTTGGGAAATGGTGTACAAAATGACACCTGAAGTAACCCTCCACCCATAGCAACAGGCCCTGCAACTTTTAACTTCACGCATAAAACTTCTCAAAAATAGAAAAACGGAAATAGAAAAGTTTTAGCATTATACAAATCCAAAATCAAATCTATATTTCTTTGCAATCTTAAAATATGGTTTGAGATTTAGCTTTGAATGGAAATTATGGCAAGAAAATAGGTGTAAGTGACAAAAAGTTTTTGCAAGACGAGAATAACAAATCTATAAGCGAAAAAGAAATAATACCCCAAATTGTGCATCAGTCTCAGCGTGCATATAAGTGACAAGAAAAATAAGAATATCCGATGCAAAATGATTAAGTTTAAAATCATAAAAACAATTAACTACTTAGATTGATGTTTAAAGTGTTGGTAGATTGAACACCAGCTCTAAGCATGTATTTTGTAACACGAGCTTTAAGAGCTCTACGAACATGATAATATCTTCCACAGAAAACTTTAAGAGCTCTAAGCATGTATTTTCTATGAAGGTTTCAAAACCTCAGCTAAATTACATACCTAATAGGGGTTTTTGAAATTCCTAACAACTCTTTTAACTTTTTTAAATCATTATTTAAACAATTGAAATTTTATTCGAAAACGTGGGCGACATTTCATTTTTCACCTCACTCTCCAACTAATTTGCCCATGAAATTTCATCTCCTACCCAATGTAGGAATTTTCATCTTCAACCTATGAAGCCCGGACACTGATACGGGTACAAATACGACACGGACACGGACACGTAGACACGTGTAGTCTCCAAAATATAGGACACGGGGACACGGATCTATATATTACATGACTATCAATTTCAATCAAGATTTAGGTGTTAAAAAACTATCTATGAACAAAGTTAGTCAAATATAACAATAAGATAAATATAATTTCTTTATCTAAAATCTAAAA
>Ga0209489_103284_pt1 | contig 31767 bp, 16 predicted proteins | sample SiratrowhiteBW_FD_187527 | JGI IMG/M metagenome (GOLD analysis project Ga0209489, IMG submission 187527) | Root nodule microbial communities of legume samples collected from California, USA - Siratro white BW (SPAdes) (version 2) | ecosystem: Host-associated > Plants > Roots > Nodule | place...
ATATGTTTTTTTTTCTATATATATATATATATATATATATATATATATATAATTTACAAACATGATATATGCTATATTCTATTTATTTAAAGTGGAAAACAAAATGATGTTGAACAGAGATTAAATTGTAAATGGCTTCCATGTGAAGAAGAAGGTGATGTCCGTGTTGGAAAGTGGGAATCAACTGTGACCTATATTGACATTAACTTTTGTTTCAAATCACTCTTATTTTCAAAGTTGGCAATAAAAGAGGTTTTTGAGTTTAGGGATTCAAAAGGAATTAAATTGAAGGCTATTAGTGGAATAGAAACTAATATAGTGGAAACTAATTTAACTTAGAAAAAAATGCTAAGAACATATCATTGACTAAATTTGGTTGAATATAATGAAATATAAGTTTTATTTTTTATTTACTGAATTTTACTTATAATTTATGATAAAAACTAAAATAAAATTAATAAGACTCTCTTTTTTAACTAAGTATTTTATTGCTGTTCTCGTTCATTTTATCCCAAAATCATCTCCATATTTTGACAAAGCCGAGCAGAAATGTATTTGAAGACTCTTTCACAAAGAGATATTTAAGCTATATTTGACCTTAATGCACAGCGAACCTTACACTCCAAATACATAAACAAAGACAAATATGAACTGAAATTAATGCCAACAAGAAAAAACTTACAATTGGAATATATATATATATATGAACATTTTATGTCAATCTTACTTGCATATCTTCTTAACATGTGGCATATATGCATTTTTTTCAGTAAATTACTACATCTTAAGAGATACTTACATTATAATTTTCTCCTTCTATTTTTTTTTAAAGTGTTCTTTCATAAGAAATTAATATACTTTATACTTTAGTCTTTTCCAATATAAGAAAACCTCTTAACACTACTGAACAATATCTTGTCCTTTATTATACAATTTTCAAAGCCTCCAATACCTAATTTTGAACATTTGGTTTTAGTATTCAATATTATAGATGGTTGAATAAAATATCTTTGTTATCAGCTTTGCACAATGAGAAAGGTCCCACGAGTAGCAGCCAACTGAAGATAATCACCAACTATATTGCATATATATGACTGATTGGTAACTAGTTTAGTGACCAACTAAATTACAGATCACCAAGAACTACATATGATTAGATCATGTTATTATACAAATTTTTAGTTATTAATGTTTTGATTGCTTAAGTTATGAATTTTGAGATTAGTAATTTCATGAACTCATTGTGATGGGATCTTGGCATCTTTGGTTGTCAATTTGGTCACAACATAATTTTGCAGTTCTACAATTGTTTGTTTAGCAACCAATTGTAGTTGCTATTTCACTTATTTCTTATTTTTTTTTTTTCTTACATTTCAATAGTGGTAAATTTGACAGTTGATGTTCAACAGAAACGGTCAGTAATGTCAAGAATCACTATGAAAGAAAGAAAAAGAAAAAACATATCCTATATATTAAAACAAAATCAAATGTAAAGTATATTTGTTCTTCAAAAAAGAGGTGTAGTAGTAGCCTTTTACCGGTGCAAGAATGGTGTATTCGAGGAGAAAGGTAAATAATTAAAATGAATCAAGACGCACAAAATTTTTTTAAATGTTGGGAAATGTGAAGAAAGTTCATTGTTTTCATAGACTTTAAGGGTAGAAACAAATGAGTTAGTTAAGATAAGAAATTCCATCACTTCAAGAAACACTGAAATTTAGATATAGATAGATAGACATCACGGATAACCAATTAGGGTATCCTTTATTTACGAAGCCTAAGTAAGTGAAGTGTGAGGGTTATGTGTCTGCTTCTTTTAAGACAAAAAGGGGGGGCCAGAGGGAATCTAACCCTAGCCATTAACTATAACCTGTAACATGCCACCAAACATTCCAAAACAATATCTAATTACACTCTTTTCTCCCCTACCAAGTAGTATTTTTCTTATTTTTTATTTCATAAAATATATATATTGTGCAATAAGTTTGAGGTGGAGCTAACAAATATCTTTGCCTGCTTAGAAGTATGCATTACTAGATCCTATGTTTCGCTGTCTCCTAATTAATAATTTATATGATTCTAAGGACACATATTATGGAAAATCACACTCATGCACTTTCCAATTAATTAATGGCTTAGTTTGATTAATTTCTCCTTCTCTATCTGCTGCATTGTTTTTGTGTTTGCTTATTTATTTAATATGATCAAATGAGACATAGACGTTGGGAAGGATGGGAGAGCAGAGATTCCACTTCCTTTAATTGAAGAAAGGGATGGGGCATCCTTCCAGATTCAACACCTGTTCCTTGACCAAGACTATTGTGCCATTCTTTGCTCCCATACCAAACTTCCTTCCATCCCATTCCTCTCACCAGGTATCAAATATTTTAACTTTTAGGTTTTAATGTTATATCAGTTTTTCTTATGATTATAATCTTCATCAGAAAATTTAACTGAAATAACAACCTCAACATCAATGACTAATCTCTCTAAAGAAAGTTTTAAGTAGAATTTTTTTTCTTATAAGATTTTGCTTAAAAGATATGAGTTTGGTTTGACAGTTACTAATGATGATTAATTTAAGTTGTTTTGTGTATATATTATATTGTGAAAAGAAACAAGATAGCAATATATTATGTCCACTAGAGGGCATCACCCACCTCCAATAAAATCCAAAACTCATTGAATTGTTTTGTAGCCCCCAGCACTTTCCCTTGGCTTACATCAGCCATTTCAGAGGCTGTCCCCAACTCTCTACCACTGCTAAGTAACTTTCTCTGCCTTACCATCGTACACATCATGAATTATACATGCACAGTACAGTTTATTTTAGCCCCTTAATCACACCAACCCCCCCGTTTTCTCACTCACACGCGGGACACACTCACATAGACATCAAAGCATTGTTGTTGGTACATTACACAGGAAGAATCCGTTTGGGAAATCATGGAGACAGCAATGTGTGTCACTGTCATGAAATGAAGGCAATAAATAAATGGTTGGGTTATTAGGTAATCTATAACATTAATGCTTGCCTAGCTTTCATATACATATATATATATATATATATATATATATATATATATATATATATATATATATATATATATATATATATATTCTTTTGAAAAAAGTTTTTATTAGGTATTTCTTAGTTATTATGTATAATAATGTATGGTCAAAGGGATAGGAGCATAATGGCCTGCCTGTCAAGCTTTTTCTGGTGTGTCAGAGTGGGGAAATGAAAGTAATGAGTTCTTCTCTATTTAGTCATTATGTAACTTCAGATTCATCAGAGATGGGAGGGTAGCAGGTGCAAAGAAAGGAGATACCGACTATACCATGAGAGAGAGATGGTGGAATTCTTAAATTTCAAGTGTATAGATGCTGTCGTTGAAACTTTGTTTTCTGATGCTTGTTCATCATGATTTTGGTTGGAAAAATTTTCCACTACTACCAGGTTGAATTAGCTGGTGTCATTTTATGTGTGCTGCGGTTTATCTTTGGTTCTTACTAATTATGTATCATACGTTGCTTTCAACTTCCAGTTTCAAACTACTCGAGGAAAACTGGAAACTTTTTCTATCAACGTTTTAACTTGCATATCATATGGAGAAGGTGAAAGAGGGTGACAAAATGGGAATAATAAAGATGAAAACATGGGGAAATACCAAGTCTTCCCTAGAACTGCAACAAGTGTTTTAGCCTCTCTCAACCTAACTGATCTTTTGAACAACAAGTGTTCAAAGATTTTACCTTGAAGAGAGATTATAAGTTGAGGTTAATTAGGATTTAAGACTAATCCATTTTCTCATTCGGGTTCAAAAAATAACAACTCAGCGCTTCCTTTTGGGGTAAAAGAAAATTATAAGAATACTAATATCTGACACCACTCATATATATAAAGAAAAATGATTTTCCTGCTCATGAAGTAATTAGTTATCCAATTTACGCGTTATTACTGAAACTAGTTATTATACTTGGTAGTTGCTAAGAGACTCTGATGGAATAGTATTCAAACAGTAATTTGATGTTGATATTTCGCTTCCTCTAAGGGATATCCTGGCACCATTATCTTGTTCCTCACGTAGCAGACAACCGATCGAACAAAACTACAAATCGAAGTTAATGAAAAAATAAAATAGTAGTGTCTGATATATATTAAAGTTAATTAAAAAGGTGGTAACATTTATTAGGTGCGGTGTTGTGGCCGGTTGAGTAGAATAAATGGTTGTGGTTTAGGAAGTTAGCCTGGGACTGGAATCATGAGTACATGCCGATACCTAAGAGTGTCAGGGAACAGAACGGTAAGCGATGGAACATGAATTAAAATATAAAATATGTGTGAAAAGATGGATGCTGCTGCAGGAGCATTGGGGTTCAGGATCAAGGCTATAGAAATTAGATAAGAGTCACAAAGACATGGAGCTACGTGACTCATATAATGCTGTTTTTGAACCACATATAGATATAATATTATATATACATATTATTACGTTTGGCCTATGCTGCTGCTGATAGACGGTTCATGAATTTGGTTGAGTTTGATTGTTTTCAACTTTGGAGGATATTGAAAAATGAGGATTTGGGGAAGGGAGAAGGAAAACGGGAGGTGGGGTCTGCAGAAAATATTAAAATATTTTGTGTACAATGAAAAGTATATGGTTCATTTATTTCACCCCAACTTTCCCCCACCTAAATGTATAGTATGTGTAGGGGAGAGAGAAAGATATAAAGAGAGAGGGAGAGAGAGGGGGTATAAATGTGAGATTTCCTTGTTGGTGGGCTTATATAAAGGAGGATAGGATGTTGCAGTTCCCCACTCTTAAAGATAGCTAGGTGAAGGGGTGCAAGGGAAAGAGATCAAATATATACATAGAGCCTATAATTGTTTTGCTTTCTGAGGATTTTTGATGGAAGAACATCTCACTCCACTGGCTGTTACCCATCTGCTTCAACACACTCTCAGAAGTTTGTGCATCCATGAAAATTCCCAATGGGTCTATGCAGTCTTCTGGAGGATCTTGCCAAGAAACTACCCTCCACCCAAGTAAGGAGAGGGGAATTAGAGATCAATCAATTCTATATCTCTTGGAAAGACAGATTTTTTGTGCACTCACTAGGCACAAAGATCACACACATACACACATATATAGTATCTATAAATGGACTAGTTAAGTACTATATAACTTTATTAAACGTTTTCATAATACATGTGCTGATTCTTGAATCTTGTTTCTCCGTAATCGTATAGGTGGGAAGGACAAGGGGCTTATGATAGATCAAGAGGAAACAGAAGGAATTGGTATGTTTCCAGTGTTGAGGTTGGCTTCAACACTGGTGCAGAATTATTGTGTTTGGTTAACAAGTGTGTTGGTTTATATGCATGCAGGATATTGGTGTGGGAAGATGGTTTCTGCAATTTTGCTGCATCGGCAGCTCCTGAAATGAACTCTGGAGATTGTCCTACCTCATCGGTTTATGGGAACTGTGAATTTCAGCCCTACCAAGGACTGCAACCGGAACTGTTCTTCAAGATGTCCCATGAGATCTATAACTATGGAGAAGGGTATGCAATATCTGTATATTTTAATCGATAATATTTATCCTTTTTTCTCTTATTTTTCTCTTGGAAGATTTCGAAGCAAAGTAATTATGTTTAAGCAGGTTAATAGGAAAAGTTGCTGCAGATCACAGCCACAAGTGGATATACAAAGAGCCAAATGATCAAGAAATCAACTTCTTGTCAGCATGGCACAATTCAGCAGATTCGGTGAGAAAGAAATTAAAACCCCACCTATATCTTTCCTACACTCACAAAGTGAACAGCATTAAATGTCAAATTTAATTGCTAACAGAATCATCTAAGTTTAGCTCTTAATTTCCTGTGTTACAAATTAATAGTCATGATTTCATGTTTATGTATGTTTGTATGATTTCCAAAAGAAAAACTGTAGGTAGATATATATCCTTATAAAATATATTTGCTCTTTTACAGCACCCTAGGACTTGGGAAGCCCAGTTCCTGTCTGGTATAAAGGTATGAGTCTCAAATATGGAGCCACTCTTTGATTTCAGACTGCAGGATCTCCTATTGAATTCAGTTGTGTCATTCTTTCAGACCATAGCTCTTATTGCTGTGAGAGAAGGTGTTGTTCAATTAGGAGCTGTTCACAAGGTTCTCCCTCTTCTCCTCTCTCTTTCTCTCACACATTAATCTATTTTACAATTTTACTCATGACTACCATGTGTATCTCCATGGAACTGAAGGTGATTGAAGACCTGAGCTATGTGGTACTTCTAAGAAAAAAGTTCAGCTACATAGAGAGCATCCCTGGTGTGCTGTTGCCACATCCATCATCTTCTGCATACCCTTGTAAAGTAGAAGGAGGGTATGGAGTCCCAGAACAATGGCATTTCCAAGGCAACCATCTTGCACCTCAAGCTGAGTTATATGACAACCACTTCAACTTGCCACTAAAGATAACTCCCTCAATGAGCAGTCTTGAGGCACTTCTCTCTAAGCTGCCCTCAGTGGTGCCACCACCACATCCAACACAACCACAGTCCCATCATCAGCTCCTGCCATCACCCCAGCAAAGGCCACTGGAGTTCATGGGAACAATGCAGAAAGTGGCAAAAGAAGAGTTAGAAGAAGAGGTATACAGGCCAGAACTTGACATAGGTGAGAGTAGCAGTTCCATGCCAGGGTATCACCATCAACATCACTTCCATCAAGATCAGAATAATGTAACTAGGAGTGGAGCCAACGATGGATTTTGAGTATCACTAGACTTTTCCAAAAACACATGGAAAGAATCAGTGGCATTAATGAAAATTTAGTCCTAATTATTAAGTCCTAACATTGTAGCGAGTTAGCTCCATTAGTAATAATAATAATAATAATAATAATAATAATAATAATAATAATAACAACATGATGATAATAAGAACTAAGTATTGTGTTTTGAGCTTTGTTATGTTTTCTAGATACTTCTAATTCTTGGTGTGTTGTAGTAGTGAGAAAGGAAGTTGTATTCCATGCATGCGTGTGCATATCTGCAGCTACTGATCATGATGTGTCTGTCAGTCGGTGGGCGTGTGTATGTGTATGGGTGCGTAGCACGTAGTCACACACAGCGAATCTAGCACAATGTACTTAGAGATCAACTGTTACAGCTGTTTAAGGATGTTAAGTGTTGCAAGTAATAATATAATACTATAGTATTGTCATTTGTAATAAAATCTCATCAACAAGCCAAACATGTTGTATCAACTATCAAAATAAAGAAAAAAAAAAAAGTATATATATATATGTGTGTATGTATACTAATAATTACTAAGTTATATGTAGGTGATTGAGAGATATTGTTTTTGACTTAATAAATAGTCAAATATAATTAATATAAGAAAAATAATAATAATAATACTAAATTAACATTAAAATCTTCTGCTATCTTTTATTGATTTTACTGATTTGATTTTTGTTGGAATGAAAATCAAAAGAAGTAAAACCAAAATAAGTTTATGAGCTCAGAATAAATAGTCTCTATTTTATTCATCAGCAGTAATCACGTTTATAATGGTTGAAATTTTAAAATAGATTAATAATGATAAGATATAATTATAAGTAAATAAGTAACTAGTCTCTCCAAAACTAAGTGCTAATAATTGAATATTCTCTTATATTTTCTAATAAACTCATATATTGTTGGGCAAGATTTTCTAATTTTTAATTTAAGTATAAATTAATTTTAGTCTATAAATAAGTTTATTTTTCTTTATTTTCATATTTTTCTTTTTTAGAAGTATTTAAGCATAAGTTCGTCAAAATAGATTCAAAATTAGGTGCAATGTATAAGAAAGTATTAACAATCTTTTATATTTATATAATCTTTATGTTTTATTTCTCACACCAACAAATGTGTTAATTTATAATTGCTACGCGTATATTTTTAAACTTGTTTTAGACCTATATATACATTTTCTAGTATGTTTTAATTATAAAATTTTTAAACAATTAAAATTAAAATAGATTAGAAGGACGGGTAGTTTGTTAGTGCAAGTAGTGAAACATAAGAATCATGCCAATATAAACAACATGAGTTTCTTTGATCTAAAAGTAAAATATTTTACCTTCTGAGTTGGCACAAATTTCAATCCTGAACCATATAAGGGATAATGGTTGTGGGAGAAATATATGGCGCAGTTTGCCATGCAGTGGTTGATTATATGCATTCTGAACAATGTATGGTTGAAAATAATAATGGAGAGGCTTGCAGAAAGACATAACCAAACTTAGTATTCATTGTCTATTGTAAATAATTTATTACCAAACACTACACACAGCAGGCTGCTACTAGCAGCTACTACATTCGACTTTTTATCTAATTAAGAGTAAGATTAGCAGCTACTACATTCGACTTTTTATCTAATTAAGAGTAAGATTAGATTCTCTTGCCTTGCTCTAATTCATACATATTTTACCTAAAAATGTCAATGCATCATTATGCACAAATGCTTTGTGTATGATTTTTTTTTTTTATTTAGAAAACAAAGAGAAAACATGACTCTTGCTAAAATTGAAAATTTAATTAATTTACGTTTTTTCTTAATAACAAAGTGCTGTATTAAAGTGGGGGTAGAGGAATAGTTAGTTTCAAATTTTAAACTGTTATTTTGAGGCATAGTATGAGCTATATCAATGAAATAAAAAAATATTTTTTCACATAGATAGAAATGTGTCACATATGTCAATCCTCTTATTCAAAATAAATTTTAATTTTAGGTCTGTTATAAACAATGAGACTACCTTATCATCCTGTTTATTCTATATAAATTTAGTTTGAAAATCTAGAAATTACTTTATGATAAAAACAGAAATAGATTATTTTCAAATTAATTAATAAATCTTTTTTTCAAGTTTAAAATAAATAAGTAATAATCCTACGAAATATAGAAAGAATTAATAATAATAATGATAATAATAATTATAAGAATAAGAATAATAATAATAATAATAATAATAATAATAATAATTATTATTATTATTATTATTATTATTATTATTATTATTATAAACACAATAGCTTGTACCACCTAAAACGTAAGTTATGTTTTACTAAAACAAAAGTATCAACATAACTTATTCTATGAAGGGACTGAAGGTAGGTGTCATCTAACATACTGTCATTACACATAAAATTTCCTTCTCTCATTTTTTTTCTCATAAAAATAATTGTAATAAAGTTTAAAACACATGTATAGAAAATAAAGTTTTCATGGTAATTGTATTTATAAATTAGCACCTTGAAATATTTTTAAGATAAATAACTTTTACAAAATAAATAATTTCATAATTATTTCTTCAATTTAATGTCAAAATAATATAATTAAGAAGTTGCAGTGACTAATATTTTGAATCAAATATTAAATAGTTTTAGCACGATCCTATTCATGTTTTACTTATATCTTAGCTGAACCATATTATTTCAAAGTGTTAAAATACCAGGGAATAGTATTTAACAAAAAGTTCAAAATAATATAATACATTCAATAAGAACAAAACAAACAAGTCAAAGTAATACATTACAATTTTAATAACAAAAAAGTCACAGAAAGTTTTAGTAGATGTATGAAATATTAATTTTAAACTCATCAAACTTAATCACATAATAATTATAAATTTTCAGTACAACATTTCATCTTTCTTTCAAATAACTCCATAATTTTCCATTTGCATGCAGATTAAGTTTGGAACAGCTTATTTTAGAACGGACAAATTATTAAAATAGTTTTTAAAATATATGTACATTTTTATAATTAAGTTATTGTCAAACAAATTTTGATTATTATTAACAGATAATGTCGATATTGCCAATCTGAAAATGACAATCCTGATAGTTTGTCTATATTTGTTAACTTTTGAATAACATATATTAAACTTGTTGATAAAATTCAGGGAGCAATATGCACATTCAATAAAAACAAAGAAAAATCTGCTCATGAATGTATCCTATTTGTCAAATTTATCGATATTAATTAAAATGAAACTCGTATATCTCACATTAACCAAAAAATAAGTAAAACGGTATATGAAAGAGAATAAATCATACAAGACGAACCCTTTCATTTATGTTCCGAAGTAAATAAACTACTCAAGCTCAAGTTCATTTGATTAATGAGTCATTCTCTCCAAGACAAAAATAAAATAAAACTAGAAAAATAATTCACTAAGATAAATTTTAAAGCTGCCTACTACTATACTTGTGAAGTTGACGTCACAGTTGGGACAACTGCAACCAATATTATCCTCTCGAAGTTGCAGATTCAACGTTTAAGCAAAAATCAGTTCATTTGAGTGAGTAGTAGAATCATTTGAGGGAAGACTCTAAACCCGTAACTGTCTTCCAGATGAAGCAAATTCTATATTCGCCATGGCATGTATAAATCAGTTCAGTTAAGCTAACCAAGTACAAGCATTTGACACGTTATTATATCCAAAATGGTCATGAATATTCAACTTAACGTGCTTAAAAATCCACCGAAGATGACAAACTCCTGGATCCTAATAAAAACCTAGGGTAGTTGCGAACAATCATCATTGAGGACCAACTCCAAAAGGTATATTTTCTTCAAATGTCAGTCACCAACTTCAAAGAAAACAGAAAATTCAAAGAGGCATGTAAACTCGACTGCTTATATAAGGTAGGAACGTAAAAAAAAAACAATTTAAGGATCTACTTGACTACGCTCCAGGTATAACCAAAAGTTCCATTACCTTAGTAGGGTGATGGCAATGCAATACAGTGATCATTCAAATCCATATATAAAACCAGGATAAATAGCTAGGTTAAAAATATAAATAATGCACACACAAATGTGTAAAAACTAAGGTATTTTGAGGCTGAAAATTTTCTTCAACAGTTTTCACAAGCAAAGTATCAATGAAAAGCTGCAGCTTCGTCTCTGAAATGTTTGAGTAGGTTCTCTATAGTCATAACATTATGGTCTGCCTTGTCTCTTACTCGAACACTCACCTGGAATAACAAATCAACTCAGCTTTCCACAGGTAGTAAAGAGAACCATCAAAAGATAGCTACATGATCCATAAATAATGGAGCAACAAGTGGGCGTAAACCCTGATGATATATTTTGCAGGTGTAGAAATGAAAAATAAATTATATTTGGTCCAGAGAGCCTAGGAACACAGGCACAATAAGATAATGGTGTTTTACTATTAATGTAGTTAACTTCTCCAGACAGATCAGAGACCATTGCCACCTCTTAAGAGATAATGCGGTAGAAAGCCTCCAAGATTAGTAGATGATGCAACCTTAATCAGAATTCTTAGAATGTAGCTCAGGCTCACATTACATCTAATTGAAACTCCCTTCAAATTTAAGGTATACTTCATCTAAAATGAGGAAAAATTATCAGGTGGTTCAAGACCGTCATGATCTACATTAATCTTTAAATAACACAGTATTATTATAATTTTTTCCCATAAATTGTAAAATTTGAATGTATTATATAGATATTGATTGGATGGGAACATGGATACTCAGCGTTCTACTTGATAATTTCTCCAAAATGAGAAATACAACTTAAGCTCTTCTAATTAAAACAAATCAAGACAAAGTTTAAACAGTCTTAACCATGCTAGCATCCTTCGCCGAAGGCTTGGCTTCTTTGTAGGCCAAGGGTATATATCTTACTTTCAATCTCAACCCTTTCAGTTTCTGAATTTGAATGATGTTATATGTTTTGCAAATGGCATGAGGGTAAATGAAATATTGTGATGAAACTATTTGTGCACAGCTTGTATAAGCAAGCTTGCTTTCTCCTTTAGACACTTCTAATTGATCCAAACTAAATTATCCAAGTGTGAGAAATTCATTAAAAGCTGTGGTTGCAGCTGACAGGAACCCTGGGTCAAACAAATCTGAAATGCATGAGGATAGGGGAAAAGGAAGAACCTGTCCAGTGTTAGCTTCCTCCTCACCGACAACCAAGATGTAGTTGTATTGTGCTAACTGTGCTTCTCGCACCTGCAGAATGTCACAACTTCTATTTAAAGACAATTCTCTTCAATCAAGAAACTGGAAAAACAATAAAAGTATACAGTACTTTAAAGAAACAACTTTCAATTACATATTTACTAAACATTTAGCATAATAAATTTCTTATAAAAAATAAAACCACCAGATATTAAAAGACACAAAAACGACCATTAACTTTGTTTGATATAACAAGTTATGAAACTGATACCAAGTAATGTTTGGGAGGCTAAACTAGTTTAGTTGCATTTAAATGAATTACAATACTCTAATTAATGTTCCAAATATATAATAACAACTTGAATAAAATTCATTACAAGTAACAAATTTTAAAATATTACAATAGAAGAAAACATACACTTTGGCAACGTGCAAGGTACAAAATCTAGTAACAACACATTAACTCATTAGTAGCTGACTAGTGGCAACAGCTTGGGGCAGAAAAGATACAACCAGTAATATAAAATTCTCTTTGGCAACCAACCAGTGTTCTGTCTAAACGCTTGTATAATAAATATGAACCATAAATATACTAAGTTTCCCCATATTTCAAATATAATACCAATCATATAACCACTATTTTATTGGCAGTATAGAAAACATTTTGGGTATTATTATTGTCCTCTGAATGAATGATATGTGATGAAATCAAACTATTGGGCCTAAAGGTTTACGTTACCTTCTTTTGAATCTTCCTATCAGTTGTATCAGCATCAACGTGAAACCCTGCTTGGTGGATCTGATCTCGCACCTGGAAAATTGCAGTTGAAGAATGTTACGGGAGCAACAAGCCCTTGTTTTTCACAAATCAAAATATAGTAGTACAAGTATCCTAACAAATTACAAACAAAATGAAAAGTCAATGGCCAGTTTGCTTTAGGAAATGTTTCCTGCTTTTGCTAATAATTACAAAAATGATACATTTCCTTGTTTCCTATTTTCAAAGAATTGTACAACATGGAATTTTAGTGATTATTGGTGAAAATAGAAAGCATTTCCTCAAACCAAACACACTCTAAGCTATTGAACTATTCAAGGACATTGCTCAAGCTTTGTGATCAGGTTATAGCTGGAAGTTTACTTCGAAATGCATGTGATGGACTGAACATAATTTAATAACACGAAACCAAACTGATTCAATGGTTTCAACATGATACAGAAAAGCTCAAACAACGAAAAGCGCTTAAGCTCTCCTATGAGAGTAATAGACAGGTAATTTGCAGACATTACAGGTGTTGTCTCGAGATAAGCAAATATACCAAAGAACAAAGCATAAAAATCAAAGCTGTGTACAACATGGAATTTTAGTGATTATTGGTGAAAATAGAAAGCATTTCCTCAAACCAAACACACTCTAAGCTATTGAACTATTCAAGGACACTGCTCAAGCTTTGTGATCAGGTTATAGCTGGAAGTTTACTTCGAAATGCATATGATGGACTGAACATAATTTAATAACACGAAACCAAACTGATTCAATGGTTTCAACATGATACAGAAAAGCTCAAACAAAGAAAAGCGCTTAAGCTCTCCTATGAGAGTAATAGACAGGTAATTTGCAGACATTACAGGTGTTGTCTCGAGATAAGCAAATATACCTAAGAATAAAGCATAAAAATCAAAGCTGTGTACCTGTAGTGCATAAGACTGTGATTTTTCAGACACAGGACATACAATTGCTTGACGAGGACTGAGCCAGAAGGGCCATTTACCCTTGTAGTGCTCTAAAAGTATGGCAAACATGCGTTCAACAGACCCTAGAATTGCTCTATGTATCATTACAGGTCTCTCAATTTTGGCTTCATCCTCGGCAGAGAATTCCAACTTAAAACGATCAGGAAGCTGGAAGTCAAGCTGCAAGTAACCACATTCATCAAGCTATCAGATGAAAAGTTATCCAAAACTAAATCATGTGAACGCAAATCCATCTGAACATGGCAAACCTGCAAAGTTGCACACTGGAATTTCCTACTTAATGCATCAGATACACTGATGTCTATCTTTGGTCCATAGAATGCCCCATCCCCTTCATTCAACTGCAAGGTTTTACAAAGAATATAAGCACAAAGATATTAAAGCTAACAAATGTCACATTCCACAGAAAATAATAAAACAGATTGCGAAAATAAAAAATGAAGAGTATGTGCAGGTGCGAGTGGAAAACCCTTTGCCCATATCAACATTAAGAGGATGAGAAGAAATGGGTGATGTCCTCCACAGAAAGAAATCGGCAACAGAAGCAAATTGGGTGATATGATGCAGAGAGAAATCAAGGGCGGACTGGAGGACTGTGGCAGAGAAAAGGACAAGGGGATTTTGAGGTTGTTAACAGAAAGTTCATTTGTCATAGGCAGAATGGAGAGAAGAGTGATTCTGTGCAATTATCACCAAATGATAAGATAAAAGTGATGTGATGTGGGAGGGGAGAAAACAGGGGAAGGCAATTGTTGAGTGAATTGAGAGGAATCTAGGAATTCCCTTGGTATTTGGTACCCTTCAGTATCTGTTTAGAGGTTCTTTGTGTTTTCGTCGTATTACAGAGGAATATATCTGTGAGGGCTAATATTTCCCTTACAATAATACTACTGTGTTTTATCAGAAAAATAATAATGGAATGAAGTACACTTATAATTGAATTGAAGATGAGACGAGCAAACACCACTTTTGGATATCCAATTTGAATTAGTTTTAATCTAGTCAGAATTATAACCATATGTTCAAAACAATATCGTTAACTATATGTCACTGGCATGAAATATTCTATAAGATATATACAGAAGAGGACATAGTTACCTGCCAAGGCTTGCCAAAATCATCTAAAGCTTCTTTAAGAGCACTTTCAGCTTTATCCCAAGTTGCAATATCTCCTAGGTATTTCTCTGGTCTCTAATCAAGTATCCGACACATGAAAAAACAAATAACAAAGATGCTATCAAACAGTTATCTTTAACCGAAAGAAAAAGAAAACATGTATTGGTTTGCAAAAACTGTTTTTCTCTTTAACTGGGAACCAGGATAGAAAGACAACAAATTTGCTGTGGAGTTAAATGAACATCAATGATTCAGTGCTACATGGAAGTAACGGAACTATAATGAAAGCCACCCCATAAAGTTACCATACCAAATAAATAATAATATATGGTGAATACATTGATTTTGCAAAATTTCATCCGGTTTTAAGCACTAACACATGAGAGAAGCCACAATAAAAAAAAATACTATATTTCTTTGTAAATTTAAATAAGCGACTATGTAGCCATAATTATAATTTAATCTACTGGAGGAAACTGCCAGATAAATGGGATTGCATAATAAAACCTAAAAACAGTCCTCCAACAAGAACAATTAAGATACTACTGAGAGCACCTTAAGTTGAGGACTAAGCTTTGAAACTCTAGATTTTCCAATTTTAAAGACATTTAAAAGCATACGTTGAAAGCCACTACGAACAATTAAGATTGAAACCATACCGTTGAAAGCTTCAGCTCATATGTGAAACCAAATATGTTATAGACATAATTGATGAAATTCAATGCGTTCCTCACTTCATCTTTTATCTGTAAAATAAATAAAATCAGCAACTCAAACTGCAGCTCAAAAGAGACTTACAAAGATTTATGTTGCATAAATTTAAAGATAAACTCACCTGGGACTCCCTGCAGAAAATATGTGCATCATCCTGAGCAACATTTAAATTAAATGTCATTAACGGTATGAAACTCAAACAGTAGAGAAAATAGAAAGTAAAGATAAGGAAAATGACCCATATTTTTCCATTTATGTTCTTTGACTTGTAATTGCATCTTATTTTAAAGAAATGAAAAAACAAACATCACCAGGAAAAAATACATTTTAGCTACACTATTATAACAGCGTACAAACACAATCCGAGGTGGTTTAATTTTAAGATGCACAGACCAATCTACTGTTTCTGTCTATAAAATTGTCAAGCCCACAAACAGCAATCCCCAACTTTTTTGAAAAAATAGCATTTTCTACTCCAGTATTCAAATTAATGGACCCAAACATGCATTCAACATTTCAAATACCCCAATGAGATTTTCGTTATACTTAGTATTCAATTCACTGTGTATACCTACAAAATAAAAATCAAAGAATCTAGCCATAATAATGCATAAAAATGTATGCCTTCCTGCCTCTGCACCTTGACATGAAAAAGAATGGATTTCCTGGTTTAAAATACTAAGCAGCAAATTAATTTTATTGAATTAACCCAATAAAAAGTAGACCCCTTTCATCAAAACTTATGTTAATCCTGGTACAGAAGAAAGATTTACCTGCTGAAATCTCCTAACACGGGTTAATCCACTCAGGGCACCACTAGCCTCATTTCGATGCAAAACCCCAAAATCAGCAAAACGGAGAGGAAGTTCTGAACCATTGAAAAGTTGAAATAATATTTCATATAAAAGATCAGCTCAATCAAATTCCATTCTTCAAGATATACACCCAAACCCATGAAGCATACACAACCTAAAAACAAACTACAGATGAGAGTCTATTTGAATATTGTTTTAAAAAACAATTCTTTAACTTTAAAGACAATAAACTTGCTTGATGTCGTTAGTTCTCATTTAAATTTTGGGAAAAATGTTTTCAAAATTAGTTTCTTAAAACCAAAAAATCAGAACATGTTATCAAACATATTGTGTTCTAGTTTCATGTTCTCAAGAATAGTTTTCCAAAACTATTTACAAGACAGCTTTTAAATAAAAAATTAAAAGCAGTTTCAAACAAAGTCCCCGGTATTTGAGCTCACATATAAAATAAAAACAGACTGTCCACCTCTCACCACCACCAAGGTACAAATTCATAGGCAAGTTCAATTTTATTAAGTTAGCTGATTGAAAAATTCTTGCTTATGCCAAACAACAATATGATATTATGCGGAAAAGTACAATTTCTAGATGAACCACAGTCACACTTCCCACCCTGGTCGTCCTGTACACAAAAGGATTGTGGCCTGATCATGGGAAGAAGAAAAACTGAAGCCATATAATAACGACAGTGAATACTTATTTTTCTACATGGCCAACCGTAAATCCATTTATCTAGCAGCTCAAACATGTGCGTTTCCCTGAATTCAAACTGAAATCTGGACTAGCTCAGCCACTGGACATACAGACATAAAAGATTGATACCATTTGAAAAGATGAATCTCCATCTAACTGAAAATTACCTCTATATGATCGAACCCTGTGTTTAAACATCAGACAGTGTCCTGGGCAATTCATTGGTTTCAACCCAAACTCTTGTTTGTCAATCTAGTTCACATAAAAAAAAATACAATTTGGTCAACACCTTGATTGCTTTTAAATAAAATGCCTTCTTGGAAGGGTTATATACTTTTCAGGATGTGCAACTTAAAATATGCAGTCGATATCCTATAGAAATCCCAACAACACAATTAATTTCTTTTCCTACATCCTCATACATGGTCCCCACCCACACAGATCATTCATAAAGATAATAATTACATGAGCACATACATCAGCACAAATATGATTCATCTAGATTCCCCCATGAGAAAAAGATATTTCCTCCAACTCTCTAACCCACATTCTTACAGAAATGAGCATTTATAGATATTGGGAAAAGCATACCTCTAAGATAAACATATCCTCTCTATAATTTGCAGCATGACCAGATTGCACCCACAGATCCATGTTATATACATTTGGAGATATGACCTGTTGATTCCATTTGCAAATAAGCACTAAGTACACGGGAAAAGATTTCTTTTGGTCACTTTAAGAAACTCCTACAATACGGTAGTGTTGGGCCTATCTTTTTTGGCTTTTCTTCTCCTTAAAATGAGAAGCTAAGTCAAACATATTTGGGATAAAAGGTCTTTAAAAATGAAGGAGCTTAACGTTTAGAAAAGAAAAGAAGGAAAAGCAGCTTTTAAAATAATTAACTGAAGTAGCTTTTCTTAAAAGAAAAAAAAAAAAATAGATTATACTGTAGCCTCCCTCTTCCTATCATCAAACACAGATCAATGTGGAACGACGAAATAGAGCTTCTAGTTTAAGAGAAGCTTATAAGCTAAAACAGACAAATAAGTTCCACACTGTTTTTAAAGTTCGTTTGTCAGATTTAACTTCAAAGTGACTTTTAAACTCAAAACAACGGGCCAAATGTAGCCTAAAACTCAACCTCTTGATAGCCCCTGTCTCTGTACTGATTTCGAATGAAGTCCATGAGTTTGTTGTAGACGCGAGCACCATGTGGAAGAAAAAACCAGCTTCCTGGACTGACATAAACAAAGACAGATGAAAACACCAGTCAGAGAAGCTTACGAAATGTTGCAATCAGACAAAAAGGGTCCCAACATACCTCCATTCATGATGAAGAATAAGCTCTTGTTTCACACCCAAAATCCTGTGATCGTACTTTTTAGCCTCCTCCAGCCGATGCAAGTATTCCTAAAAAATTCAAAAACAAAAAATGGGGAAAAGAATCAATCAACAAATGATAATAACACAGTAAGCCTTAATTCAAAAACACCACAGTATGCATGTAGCATAGTACAGACGAGCTACAGCGCTGATAACTGTTATAGGACACTATTAACAACTACTAGCTAGTTATTTACTTATCCCACAAGGAACTGCATTGATAATTCAATCCACCTTTAAACTCTTCTGATCAGGATAAGATATGCCATAAACTCTTTGTAAACTTTCACGATCTTTGTCCCCCCTCCAGTATGCTGATGAAGCCTGGAATTCCAACCCAATTAAACCAAAGTACTTGCCATTGATACAAATTAAAGGATAACTCAAACTAAGAAGTGCTTGCTTGAAAAGACAGCTTACACATACCTTTAAACATGCAATTGCTTTGACAAAGGATGTATTAGGTATATGGGGTCCACGACACAAATCAACCAGGGGACCACATCTGTATACCGTGATAGTTTTGTCGGCAGGCAAATCATTGATAATCTCAATCTGATCACAATAACCACAAAGCCAAAGCGTTAAAATGTGAATTTGAGATATAAACAATTTATAAGCGACAGAAAACTGGAAATACAGTTCAGATAAATATGATTGAGTAATTAAGAAGATAATAGATAATATCATTAAAACAAGAAGCTAACCCCACCCCACCCTCAAAAACTGAAGGTTATGCTTGCCTTAAACTTATTATCTGAAAACATCTGCAGTGCCTGATCACGTGTCACTTCAATGCGCTCAAAGGGCTGCTTTTCCTGTAAATATAATCTTGAACATTAACACAAAAGCAATGTTTATCACAATGATGAACAACATACAACAACAATAAACTTATTCCACTAAGTGGGGCCAGCTAAATATATCACACAACAGCATCAGGTTTAGTTAAAAACTAAATTTTCACTGTGAACCTTCCTTTCTATAAGTCCTTCCAATGTTGTTCTTGATCTTCCTCCACCCCTTTTTATAAGGCTATAAAATGCATTAGTTACTCTCCTCATCAGTGCCTCCAGGGGCCATATTTACACGGTTCCAATCCATCTCAACCGATTTTTCATCATCATTTTCTAAGTAGCTGTCACATCAAAATCTCCTTATTTACAACCATTTTGTATCCCATCCGTTATTATCACATATCCATCTTAGCATACTTGTTTTTGTTACTCCGACATTTTTCTCTTGGCTCTCCATTTAAGAAACACGCTAGGAAAATTCTTGGAAACAAGAGGTAAAATAATGCAAAACAGGCAGATCAAAACATCTAGATTAAGGAGGAAAATATGAAACATCTTTCGCAATATTAGGAATATTTGAAAGTATGAAATGATATGTTTTTGATTTAGACATTAAATTCTGTTTGAAACACTTTATCAGTGAGTGGACACCCATCCACTACATGCGTTCTTCGATAAAAAAAACTGCGTCAAATGGTGCCAATGACTAAACACATGTTGCTTCCAAACATGCATTATAAAAATGGGATTTGAATTTACTTAGAAATCAAACTTATGTTTGGAGCTAATTAGAAACGGGAGAAACTTCCTATTTTTTTTTTAAATTAGCTATTTACTAGGGTACTATGGCTAATCAATGAAACTTAAAAATCAAAATCAATTTTTACCATATTAGAGACAACTTCTATAACAAAAGCAATGTAATCCATGGGATTAAAAAATTGAATAAGGTTGGCTCCTCTAAAGTGAGGTTATCTCTAAAATGAGTAAGGGTGTATGATGTATCTACCTTATTTAATTGAAAGTGCAATGAGATATTAAACAAAAGCTGAAGGAAGGGAACATCCTTGCTCTCATATTGGGGAAGATATCTTTTAGAAGAGCATTTTCCTTAAAAATAAAATCACTTACTATTGTTTTAACATTCCAAACTCAAGACTTGGTCAACAAAATAAACCAAATTCGATTTTAAAATTCCAAAGATAGTCTCGATGAAGATTAGACCTCCAGATATAGAAATATACGCGGAGGCTCAGAATTTGGAACAATCTTTGATATACACTCCACAGCTGTGCAACTATAAAGTCTCTCTAAGTCTACAAAGCACAAGATTACAAGGAGAAATGAACGTAAACATAAAAACATTAAGTACCGTAACCATTGTTATGGTAACCGGAAATAATCCCAAGAGCCACGGTAGCATCTAAAGCAGCAGTAAACGTTAAAAAATACATAAATAAGATAATAAAGAAGAAGAAGAAGAAGAATACCGCAACAGCCTTCAATGCTCCAGTTTCAATTTGCTTAAAGTGATCGTCATTGAGACCCAAGTCACCGTAAAACGCATCATAATAGAATCCCTAAAATAGAACATTCACTGTCTAATTCAATGCACACCTCACGAAAACATCACAACAGAGTCAACACTGCAGAAACACATTACAACCAACAAAAAGCACACACAAACCTCTCCTCTTGTAGTGCAAGGCCCAATGCAAAGCTTGCATCCATACTCCGTCTCGAGAGACTGAAAATAAACAAAACAAAAACAATAACAACAACAATATCATTAATTCATCGTAATACAAATTGACATAAAAATTATCAAAAACAATAGAACAGAGCAAGACCTGGCCGAGAATGTGCGCGCTGGAGTGCCAGAACGTGTCTCGTCCTTCATCATCCTCGAACTTGAAGATCTGGAGCTGGCAATCGTCCTCGAGCGGGCGCGTCATATCCCAGAGCACGCCATTGACTTTGGCGATGAGCGCGTTGTTGGCCAAATTTTTGGAGATTTCGCGCGCCACGTCGAGCGGAGTCGTGAGCCATTTCTTCGCCTCCCTCACACCGCCGTCAGGGAGAGTGACTTTGATAGGATCCGGCGAAAGCGAGAGGCGCTGCGTCCGCTGCTCCGCCTGAATAGTCTCGAACAGCTGGATGCGCTTGGGAATCGCCGCCTGAAGGTAGGCGTCGTCCTTGGCGTGAGCCACCATGGCGGCAACGGCGGAGGAGAAACGGTTAAGAGGAAGCCGAAGAAGGGGAGAGTGAGGAGAAGCGTAACGGCGCAAACGGGTTAGAGAGTATAGCATAGCATAGTGTGTGTTATCTGTGGGTTTTGGCTTCGAATTTTCCTTTTTCTTTATTAGAGAAATGGAAATAAAAAATGAAAACAAGAACTTATGCGCTCATTGAGTTAGTGGGTTCAGTGGGTTTCTAGGGTTTATGGTTAGGTATACACTACATCATCCTTAGATGCACCTTAGAAATTTTTTCTTACATTTTTTTATTATAGTAAAAGATCAACAAAATTTTAGAAAAATTCTGAAAAAAATATTTGAAGATGAAAATTTTAAAACACATAATTTAATGGATTTTAACTGATTTGAAATATTTATAATAAATTATCATTATAAAATAATATTTTAGAAAAAGTAATTCTACAATTGTTGTGACATTAGCATATTAGAATAGGCACTGCTTAAGAAATGGACATTCTAGTGAGTGATGGATTCCGATCTATCAGGTAAGAAAGCACTAAGTCCAAATTGCAAGATAAAGTTTTCTGGCAAATCAACTAACTCACTCTGAAAAACTCATTGTAAAATTAAATGGTGATGCATGCTATGACTATGGGTGCATTTGAATTTCTGAGTCTTTGTTAACAAAATTTATTTTAGATTTTATAATATTACTTTAATTTTATTTTAATTTCTATAAGTATATATATGATTTGACTTTTTTTTAAAATAAGGTTTGTATATTGGTGTAATTAAAATAGTTTTAAAATTAAAATATAAATTGATCTTCTTACTTAGGTACTAAGGCATTAATTATTTATTTATATTAAATTTTAAATTAATTTGTAATTAAGTTAGTGGTTAATTTTATTATTTTTCTAGAAATTAATAATATAACTTTTCAAAGCAATTTTTTAACACATGTATTAACTACTATGTCTTTGAATTCTTCTTTGTTCATCATGTCCTTTTATTATAATTCTTTCTCTCACCATATTCATTTATCTAATATTTATTAGAAAATTAGTAACATTTATTGAGTGTTACAAAATATGATAATAAGGTTTTTCTAATATTAATTTTTTATTGCAAAAATATTACTAAATATGTTTAACAACATATTTGGAATATTATCTTTCTAGTAAAAAATATTATTAAATTTTCTTAGTAACATTAGTTTAGAATATTTTTATTAAGATGTAAAAATGTTAACAAAATTTATTAATAATATAAGATATACCATAAAATATTATTAATATGATTAGTAATATTTCTAATTTTTTTTAATGTTACTGGATTCCATTTATGTAGTAGTAGTAGTACTATTAGTACTTGATTTTTAGTAGTTGAACTTATAGAATAATCATCATCCTTAAATCTCTTAGTTTTTTTTTTTTATTTTGAAGGAAATAAAATAAAATGTTCTTGACTAATTTTACCTTCCACTCCTCTATCTTCTTCACACAAAACTATAAAAGCTAATTCAAGTCTAAGTGGTTTTCTAAGTTGAAATATTTAATTGAGAGAAGTTTAAAGATGAATAGTTAACTGCACTCCTTCACAACCACAGAGAGTGTGGAAGTTCTGGCAAAGGCACAAGTTTGATGCAGTTATCTAAATAAAACCTTCTCAATTTTAACAGGTTCTTGAGGCTTGTAGGCAAACTCTCAACACTACTTCTTAGTTTTAAAACGTTGCAATGATAATAACAAGCAATTGAGATACCTTGTCTCAATTTTTGCACCCTACTTGGCTCCAATATCACGTATCTCCGCTACAGGTAATCTTTTTTCATCTGGCATATTCAATTAATGTTTTGCCTATTTTGCTTGGTGAGTTAAGTTTTCGGATTTTCTTTTGGTGAATTAAATTTTCATAATTTTTTTTTGTGAGTTAAGTCTCTAAGTATTTTTGACTTTTTTTTGGCAACTAGAGAATATATTTGAGCAATTCTAAAGCAAAACTTGTTCCTACTTTTGTTTAATTTTGAAACTAACTATAAATGCACAAGCAATAAAAAATCAATAATTGCCACCACAACTCCAAATATTAACCTTAATTAACACTATCATTGTTGCTTTTGCACGAATTTATACAACTATTAATGTTGTGAAAGAAAATAAATATGGAAAAGTAAGAATTAAGGAGCATTTTTTTGTCCTGAACTTGAAAAGACTAGAATACCATCTTTCCTAGACATAAGAATTATAGATATCATGTATTATACATGAATAAGAGTCTCCTTTACTAGACAAGTAAGACATTATTCATGGTAGAAGTTCCATTTCAACTGTTTTTTTTTAACATGGGAAAATTCAATGATTTTGTATTTCATTAGGATGATAATGAATAAATCAAGTGTTTTTTTGGTTAATTTTTTAAATTTCACTAATAATTACAAAATGAAATTTTTTTCACTATGTTTATTGTATTCAAAGATTTATTTATGAAATGGTGACAATAATTTACTTTTAGTCTTTTTCAAAACCTCTTGGACAAAAATATATTACTTTTAGAACCCACTTATACATCTTATACCTTTTGTATAAGTAAATGTATAATAGTATTGACATAGTTCATACATAAGATGAATTGTTGTATACTTATAATATGAGTTTTCATAAATATTTTGCGTTTTATATAACAACAACATTATCTAATTTGGTGAGATCAACTATATAAATCATATGATAGTGTATTAATTATAGTAGTTTTCTCGTGCCAAGAGATTCTAGTTATGGTCATCAATTTTTGATATGTGTGTTTTATTTGCACCTTTTTAAGATTAATTGAATAGATCAATAAAAATGAAATGAGTCATTAATATTTTTTTATAAATGAAACTAATTGGAGTTTGTATTCTCCAAGTGGAAATTTTATTCCATCTATTGTATTTTAGCTTTTTTATTGTTTGGGTTGATATTATATTCAAATTATCATTTTTTTTATGACAAATTATCATTTTAATCTAAATGAGTTGGATTATCTCATGGCAGTTTCACACTATCAATCACTAAACATAAAAAAAATCCAATCTGAATATTTCCCAAAATACAAGTTGTTGCATCTATCAACACCTCATCACCAATCTTAAGGTCTCTCTATAGCTACTTGCCTCGCTAATCTCTCCTAATGTCACGTTATCCAAAGTTGGGATTGTATTTCTATTAGTTACAATCTTTCCCATCACAAGCGTAGCACCATGATCCAATAAAATTTCATATCCAATTTTTTCACCAGGGAGAGTATCCATAGCAAAAACCTGAAACACCTCATTCTTAATACCCTTTAAAATTCAACAAGCAATGCATATAACTAATGCACACAAGACACTCTAATTTGTTTAAAATTCAAAAAAGACTAACATGGGAGAAAAGTCAAATAAGTCAAACAACTAAAATGAAAATAATTAATATAATATGTATTTGGTTAATCTGATAAAAGAAGAGATTCCATAGGTCACAAAGAGTGACTCTAACAGTGTATCCGCATTGGAGAATGATGCATGATGCAATGAAATCAGAACACGCACCTTTTTTCCTATATTAATGCTAATGAAAATTATGTGTTTCATCTCTTTTACATAAAATTACAGATACACATCTGTAAGAAGTGATCAAAGGCTTGAAATCCTACATCGGTAAAGAAATGGTCTAGGTAATGTTAAAAGGATTAACAATTGTGGTCTTATAAACTGATTTTATAGGGTTATGTAAAACTTAAATTTAAAGAAAAATTTCATAGTAAACATCACTTTTACACCTCTATTTGAATACTGACTATAATTTCGTTATATATAAAAGGGGTTAAGTTTGTCTTGATAATATGATACTTAGTCACACTTTTCTATAATTTCAATTTGAATGTGTCAATACTTTATAGTGTGGTGACTAACAATATGCTTAATTTTGGATGATCTTATGATATTTAATCTTAATCATCTTTCATTTGCTGTGCCGTGTGATGTATTTTCTTTATCAAAGATGTGATATTTTCCTCTTGTTACTTTCATTTTCCACTAGTATTGTTTTGACTTTATTTGAAAGATGATGACTTGTAAGATTATGTTTCAATTTTATTTGAATATTTTAGATTATTTATCTTTTAAGTTTTGGATTATGCGTGAAGTTAGACTTGATTAGAATTATATTTGAATTTGATTTGAATTTTGAATTACGTGTGAAATTGATTTGAATATTATGATATATGATTGTATAGTATATTGCGTCGGATTATGTTCGAATATTATGAGATTACATTGAATGCATATTATATATAAATATAAAGATAATATTGATTATATAAATATAAAGATAATTGATTAAATATGGAAGTGAATTCTTTTGTAGTTCATGATGCCATAAGTTTTTCACATAGAGTAATTATTGTTGATGGATTGATTTTCCAATACGTAACACATCTATAAGTTTTTATCCACCAACAGTGTTAACACAGAAGGTATCTGTAGATAATTTACCCATAAAATCATGCCAATAGATAAAATAATCACAATTTTCTAGCAATAGATAACTACCCACAAATCAAATTTCCTAGGAATAAAAATATGTCTAGAAATTATTTACACTCACATTACCTACAAGTTTCTTACCATTGGAAATTCTTTGGTAATGTTAATACCATGGATTTTATCCATTGCTCATAGAATTTTGTATTAAGGAAATTCGTTGGTAATTTATTTTTAGTATCGAGTAATCTACATATTTCGTTATCTTTTATTTTGTGATGTAATTTTGTGTCTCATACGTGAGTGAGAGATTTTTTTCCAACAAAAATAAGAGTTTAAATTTTCCGAATTAAAATAAAAATATTAGTGCATCAAAAATCTTTCATATATGGTAAAGGCTTAAAACATTTAATAAAAAAACATATTATTATGTATTCTAACAACTCTTTTTAGAAATATATTTTATCAAACAATCATATTTGAATAATTCCTAAAATTATAATTTCCAAAAACTGTAATAAGTTACCTACATCGAACAGTAGTGTGAGCTTTGAACGTTTAGGCCGAATGGATCAACTTCAGACGATTTCTTCTTGCGCCTCCATGTTTTCTCTGTGCACCTCCAGGAAAATAATCATTATATCCTTAATAAAAAAAATTAAATAAATCTTACATTCTTAACTTTTTTAATTATTATGTTTCATATTATTCAATGCGAAATATAAACAAATACTATTTTAGATTATATAATTTGAAATAAAAAATATATTTTAGATTATACAAATACAAAAATTATATTCTAAGTTTTTTAAAATAAAATTTTTATTTCAGATGGTATGATTTAAAATATAAAATTATATTTTAAATTGTATAACTAAAATAGAAAAAATATATTTCAATATCAAAAAAGGGTATTTTTTATATTTTCAATAATATCGGAGTGCAGGGTCATGGAGGTGCAGGAAGAACGCGTGTCAACTTCATCTTAAGCTTTATGCAATCTCTTGGATGAAAAAGCACAAATTTTGACAATAATATTTAAGGGGCAATCTAGTCAGAAGGACAAAATGTGGGACATGTGTATGGGGCAACAACACAACAGCCTCAACTTGTGAAACAACAAAAATGACAATTTTGCCTAACATTTTGCCTTTTTGGTCAGCTGAGGCCTATGGTGTGTACTATAGTCTGCAGTTGTAGGGGACCCAAAAACCTTGGGTTTTGGAAGTGACTTCCTTTTCACATGGCATTAGATTTGGAGCAGCACATTTAGATGCATCACTTCCTTATTGTTATCATCATTAGGGTTTCTTTTTCCCCCACAAGAGAAACTCATGTCAGGTGTCTGCTAAGATTTCAAATTTTCAACAACTATGTGGTTGGTCAACTGCTACTGCAACGTTGACATTTTCTCAGGCATGTTTCCTTAAATGCTTTCTTTTGCCAATCAATGCTTGTTTTCCTCAATCTATGAGTTGGGTTTAATCCCAAAACAAGCAAAGATAATAGCTTTCTTCAAAACCACCACATGGGTATGTGGTAGTGGTGCCACTCTCTCTCTCAGGCACACATTCCAACCTCAAACTCTAAACAAGGTCTAATTTTGAATTTTGGATATCCTATTCTCAAAATGTATAGGCTTCACTCTCGAATCCTTCTCAGCAATGGTGCTATCACCAACCCCCCTATTCTTTCTCCATATTCTTCTTCTTCTTCTTCTCCATCCCCAACTTCTTCATCGGGGAACAAAATAAGCCCTGCAATTCTTTTCATCATAGTCATTTTAGCTGTGGTGTTTTTCATATTGGGTCTCCTTCACTTGCTTGTTAGATTTCTCATAAAGCATAGGTCTTCTTCTAATTCATCAATTTCCCAATCAAACAGATACCCTGACATGTCCGAATCAGATGCTTACCAGAGACAGTTACAACAGCTCTTCCATCTTCACGATTCAGGCCTGGATCAGGCTTTCATAGATGCTCTCCCCGTCTTCTTTTACAAAGAGATTATAGGCTTGAAAGAGCCCTTTGATTGTGCCGTTTGCCTCTGTGAGTTCTTGGAACAAGACAAATTGAGATTGTTGCCCATGTGTAACCATGCTTTTCACATTGAATGCATAGATACATGGTTGTTGTCCAATTCAACTTGCCCTCTCTGTAGAGGGACTCTCTATTCACCAGGCTTTGCCTTTGAGCACTCAGCGTTTGACTTTGAAAGTCAACCTGAAGAAGATGGAGTGTCAGCCAGTGGTTCGTTTCACAAAACTGTAGAAAGTCACATACTGAATGGGAAAAGGGTGTTTTCTGTTAGGCTTGGAAAATTTAGAAGCACCAATAATGGAGATGGGGTGGAGAGAGGGGAATGTGAGAGCAGTTGTGGAAATTTGGATGTGAGGAGATGCTATTCAATGGGGTCTTTTCAGTATGTGGTGGCTGATTCAGATCTGAGAGTGGCTTTAGGCCCTCCTAGAGGTGATGGAGGTGGCAGTAACAGCATGAGACAACTGAAGGGAAGAGCAGCCCCAAGTGGAAGTTCTTTCATTGATGGCGATATTGAGGGTAAGAAAATCAACCTTGCAAGGAAAGGTGAAAGCTTTTCTGTTTCCAAGATCTGGCAATGGTCTAGGAAAGATAAGTTGTCAGTTTCATCTGATGCTCACTTCCATAATTCTACTGTCACTGCAACTTTGCCATGGATGAATAAAGCCAGAGGTACTTGATGATACATGAAGCTAGTTTGTATTTTGTATTTTGTATTTTAACCAATTCATATTTTCATTGAAGGAATCCTTTTGCTAAGCTTCTGCTTCCTCTCACACTTTGATTTTACTTTTTAATATTTGTAGTGACAGAACTTGTAAATTGTGCCATAAACATAATCAGGCAATGCTCTCTGAACGAGAATTAATCTTTAGTGTGCGGAAGGAATATAATATAACTCTTGATTCTATCATGTGTTATAGTATGTATTTACCCTATGATACTGTGATACATATATACTTATTAAAACTAATTTTTTCTCCTTTCGATCACATATATATTTCTTATAAATCTATAACTTTTATCTGTTTCCTTTTATTTTAGATAAGCATTTTGAAATTCAATATCACACAGCACTTGGTTTTAGGCATCACGTTTTTACAGTAACCTTACACTAACTTTTATGGTAAAAGGAGGGGCAAAACTAAATCTGCACTATTCCCTATAAGGACACAAAAACTCAGACTAAATAGTCTATGTTACATCATTACAAAGAATTTTTATATTATTATCCAATCACAGTCATGATATACAATAAGTCCTTCTGACAACGTTATTGTATGACAGTGTTATGCATGGAAATTAAACTAAAAAAAAATGTATGAAAAAATAATTTTTGTTTGTAATATACATGTTACCAATATGACCAGAACCAATAACCTGTTTTGCCTACAGAGAGTTCATGAAAAGGATACAAGTAGAGATTGTAAGGAAAAAGAGTAAAGTCACATAGTATTTGAAGGGGGGGCCCTACTGCCATGTGATGTGATTATTCGTTAAAGTGTCAAAAGTGGTTTTGATTAGCAAATTTCTTTGAAGGAGGAGGGAGATGAAGTGAAGTGAAATTGGTGTTGCTTTTTGGATGCTGTGGTTTTCTCTAGAGGCATGCTTTTCGGCTTTTGGGTTAAAAAGAAGTGAAAGTTACAAAGGGAGGATTCTATTCCTTGCTGTGTTAGGCCATTCTTGTGTAAGACGACCCTCTATGGAAGTTATCTTTTTGAATGGTTTGACATGGCACATGAAACCAAATGGAGGAAAACTGAAATGTGGGGTGCAGCAGATTTTCAGATCAGGATTGTGGACTCTTCAGTGGTTGGTGGTGGGGTTGTGTTGTGTTGTGACTCACTCAGTGCTAGGTCTCAATCAAAAAGATGTTTTTTATTCGTTTGCAAATTTTTAGGATTTGGGATGGAAACTAAGAAAAGGAATTTTTTTTAGCTAATTTAACCTTTTTTTTAGTGAATTGTTGAAATAAAAACAAGCAGAATGTGTTGTTTGATTAATACTAAAAGTATATAAAGAAAAAACAATGCCTAACACTTCCTAACATTTTATACTTTTCATGGAAATCTTGGTTGATGTTGTGAGTAAGTAGCTTGATAAGTTGGTGTGAATGCGACAGTTGTGAAAATTCAATTATTATGAAAGAAAAACATTTTTTAAATAAATTGATTATGGATATTGAAATAAGAGTTAAGTAAGTTTTTTTTTTTTTTTGTTCATGTCGAAATTGATATTTGTAAAAAAGTATTGGTGTCTTGTATCCTAACATTTAATGAAATTGTTAATTTACTTTAGTAGTAACTTTGCTAATTTGAAATTAGTGATAATGGCACCTAATTATTTTAGTTAGATGTTTATAAGTATACAGACATGTGACACTATCAAATCAATAACATTAATTCAAAAATAATGTAGAATTTTTTAGTATTAAATTAACATACTTGATAAATATTAGGATACAAATACTAAAAAAAAAATTGAGAAGTGTCAATTTTAATTCTGAACAATTTTGGAAGTATTAAAAACTCATATAACCCTTAAAATAAACTACTTTAATCATATTAATATTTTACAAAAAATAGGCGTATTTGTAAACTGAGTCGAAAAGACAGTTAAAAAAATTCTAATTATAAATGTTCAAATTCATAAAATAAGTTTATCAAAAAGAAAAAACATTCAAGCTATATTTAAAAATACAATTCCTTAAAATTATTTTTCTCAAACCTATTTACTTTTGTTTATTTCATCATTGAATTATTATTATTTCGCACATATTATCGAAGTTGTTTTATCATTGACTTTTACGAATGTCGTCATTTTATTATTAACATAATGCTAAAATTGCATAAATACTAAAGAACAATATATAGTAGTAAAATATCCAGGAAACTAATTGTAGTAGTAAAATGTGGGAAAATTAAAACCTTGCTCATATAATGCTCGAAAAACAAATTAATATGGTAAAACTTGTAAAAGAATAATAATAATTGGATAATAAAATGTATAATTAAACATAATAATTAATTTATCTTGTCGGTAGTAAGGGCATAAAAATTAAAATTTAATATATGTTGTCTTAACTGTTGAAAAGTCTTAGATTTACTTCAGATCTATAAGTATACAATAATATAAATCGGTCTTGTAAACTTTATTGAGGATAGGTTACTTGTATTGTATATCCTTATTTTAAAAATGAAAACTTCCTTTCTCCAACTCACTCTCCTAAAGAATAACCATTTGACTCTGAATATAATTAGCAATTTGCCCATTCTTTAAAAAATCTCACATAACTTATTTGTCACTACATTTGCTCATTCAAAGCCCCTCTAAATTTTAGAAGATATACCCAAAAAAATCATAGAAGATATATTGAAAAGGTTCCATATTAATAAATTATATAAAAGATTATGACAGTATTTCTAATATAAAAATTTAAAATAATATATTTTTAAGTTTTTTATTTAATATAAAACTTTAAATTCATACTTAAACTCCTAACAAATTTATTACATAAATATATGCTCCACTATTCAGCAAAACCTACTAGTAATAATTTATGAATTACACTTTAATACATATATTTTGCTTATTTTTTTTTTTATTCTTTTGGATGAAGTTGCTAGGGCTAAATAAAGGGTAAGAAATAGTGCACACCTTAATGCTGGGGCCTGGGGAAAAGGAAAGGTTCTCCACACTCTTATTATTTTTCTCATAATAATGGAGTACATCTGTTATATATATATATATA
>Ga0209489_103285_pt1 | contig 31765 bp, 16 predicted proteins | sample SiratrowhiteBW_FD_187527 | JGI IMG/M metagenome (GOLD analysis project Ga0209489, IMG submission 187527) | Root nodule microbial communities of legume samples collected from California, USA - Siratro white BW (SPAdes) (version 2) | ecosystem: Host-associated > Plants > Roots > Nodule | place...
AAATATATTTTTACTTACTTGAATGGATCTTACATTAAAGTGACCCAAGTCAGCAAACATGGCCTCAGATCCTAAAATTACAAGTATCTTAGTTAGTTATAGAACAAAAGGTTGACATAATTTAGTGAAGAAAGATTGTTAATGACCTGTTATGCATAGAAATGCTCCGCCAAGCGATAACCATGCATCCCTGCCATTCCGTTTGAAATAATCAAATATATATTTTGGATAGAAGGCTCGTAGTACTCCGGTGTCGTATTTGAATAAATTGTAAAGTCCAATTCCACCGATGAAAAAAAACCACACCAAAATGATTGGAGTGAATGAGAATCCCATCTTATGAGTACCGAATCGTTGCACAGAGAATAGGAGTATCAAGATTACTATCGTGATTCCCACAGCAGCATCTGAAAAAACAGAAATAGAAAATGACATGTGCACACTTGAAAGAAATTACAACCAAAAGGAGAGAAGGGTAAGACATTGATGACGGACCTTGACCTAAAGATTTACTGATCCCACCTACTGCTGAAAGCACTGCACATACATTAAGCAATATAATAATATAAGAGAAGCCTTAATTGTTTAGTAAATTTGTTCTGACATTAATTTTTAAGATTTGTTATGCACATACCTGAGATTGAGGGAGTAAGAATCCCGTCTCCTATGACCATGGAAGTTCCCATTATGGCAAGAAACAGAAGCACAACTCGTGCAACATGACTGCCCTCAAGCTTCTGCTTCAACTTGAGGGCCCGTTTTAGCTTACCGGAGGGCATTTCAAGTTTGTAGTTAGAAAGCTCCCTATCTTCTGGTTGTTCATTTGGAATCAAACTCATTTTTATATGCCTACATATCAATGAATAGAGTGCAAAAGCTCCACCTGCATGTTGAAGATGGCACAAGTATATGTCATATGAGTTCAAAATTCTACTAGTTTGTTTTGAACAGGAAGAATGGTTGGTACCGTTGCCATTATCGTTGGCCCACAATACGATGAATACGTATTTGAGCAAAGGTATGAGGACGATGGTGTAGATGATGAGGGACAAGACTCCAAGAATATCATCCTCATGCTTGATTTCATTGTTGAAGGTGCTCGCATACACGTAAAGGGGTGACGTACCTATATCACCATACACAACCCCTATGCTTTGAAATGCTAATCCAAGGGTTGTCCTCCAACCCATCTGTTCAAACAATGAGTATAGCTATTCATTCATAAAGTATGAACTAACCAATTAAGATGTGTATATTATATATACCTTGTAAGTATTGTGTTCATCAGTAGAAACTCTTCCTCCTTCTAAATTCAGAGAATCTATGCGCCTTTGTTTTGTTTCACCTGTCTCCACCACCACCTCCTCTTCCTCCATGCTCTTCTCCCCATCTACTCCAGACATTTTCACGCAAAATTAAAGGCAGACAATGATCACTGGAGTCTCAAAAAATTGATGGTGTTTATGTTTTCAAACATTATCAACAACGGAGAGGAGGGAGAGTAAAGATAGCACAGGGAGGAAAAACGGAGAAGAAAACGCAAAAGGGAGAGTTGGGATTACAAGGCACAATAAACGTGCATGAAAAACCCTAAGCTTCTCCTTAAACCCTAACTTTCTCCTTTCCCTTCTCAAACTCCATTATCTCTCCATGCTTCCAATACTCAACTCCTCCCAACCCGTTCACAGCCTATCTTCCTTCATTTATCCTTTCCTTTCTTTCTCAAACTCGATTTTCTCTCCACGCAATTAGGAAAACGGATGGTGCCTACTTACCCGGACTCAAAAAGTTGTACTAATTTTCTTTTTATGGCCTTTGACACAGTAATTACTAAAATATTATACATTCAGGCTATTTCATACTTGAAATGAAAAGACTAAAACGTATGAGTATTACTCTCATTAGTTTTCCTCTGTCATCATTATAATTTAGTTTACAGTTTAGAAATGTTGAAAGAGTTGTTTTTAAAAAAAGAATGTTGTCCAAACCTTAGAAGAGATTTCAGAAATCAGAACATCAATATACAAAGAAGCACATATTACTCCTGTTGTATCCTTCGCTTCAAATTTAGATGTTTCTATATACTAAATAGACCTACTGTAGATATTTCCTCACATTACGTAAGATAAACTGTAGTAGAAAATAATATGTAAATAGGCTAAGAAATGAATTTGTAATATATATATATATATATATATATATATATATATATATATATATTTTCATGTTTAATGCATTCTTAACATAAATCCTAATAATTTTTTATTTTAAATTATTTCATTCGGTATTATTGGTCAAAATCTCTTTATTTAAACTAAAAGTTTATCTTAAATATAAATATAGCATATTCTGTATTATTCATTGTCACTTAATTCTTTACACTAAAATATATTTAATGTTAATACACACATATGACAACTTATTTAATAAAAATATAGAGTATTAGTCTGTATAGTATTTGAACTAGAATACCCTTATTTAATGCTATTTTTACGGGTTTTTTATATACAAGGTTAGTACTAAAGCAAATAAAGTGTAGGAAGGGATGTGATTAGCATTCGTTAAGGAAATTTGGACACACATGAATAGGGTGATGTTTAATAACCGTAAGATTGACGAGCTAGAGATTTTTGCAGTTGTACTAACACATGCTTGGACCTAGGTAAAATTTAGTGGATCAAGAATGTAAAGTTCGCTTTCAGATTGGCTCATGAATCTACTTGAATTCTTAAGACAGGTTTAATAGGGTGTTGTGTCATTGTAGGGTTTGTGGGTTTTGATCATAGATGGTCAATTGTGCAAGGACATGAAGGAGATAGGTGTGCTGTTTTTTGTACAGGGTAACTGTTGACTACTTAAAGAGCTTGCAAGGAATTTTCTATTTTAGTGCAGACTACGCTGCGGGTTCAATTGCTTAGAAGAACTGTAAGAACGTTGTATCTCTGGTAGGGTAAAGCCTCAGATGCCTAAGATGTTCGGGAGCGGCTAGCGAACTTTGTTTTATCAGAGGATTTGTTTGTTTTTTTTCTGTTTGGGTTCACAACTGTGTAAGTTAATGATTTGTGACTATTTGGTTTTTTTAGATTTGTGATTTTTGGATTGGTTTTTATTTTTTATTGTGAATTTTAGATTAGTTTTTGTTCTTTGAAAGTAGATCCTGGTTTTGGGATGACCTTTATTAGTTTGTATTAAGGTTAAAACACTGACAACTTCTTCCTCCACCCCTATACCCTCTTCCTGCACCCTCATATAATTTTTTTATTTCATGACTGCCCTTCATGAAATTACATAAATATCTTTATCATTTTTTGAAATTGTGAACCGGATGGAGGTGCATCCGGTTCTCATTTTTAAAAAAAAAATACAAACCGGACGACCTCATCCGGTTCTCAACCCAACAGATCGGAAAATTCTCAAATTCGCCGTCAACAGTCCCCCAAATCTTAAATCAACTACTCCAATCATCAATATCACCTACTAATTGCTAATAAACATCATAAATTGGTTACCTAATGCTTCTATGAAGGATTAATTGAAAGATTTTGAATAACGAACGGAAGTCGCGAATGGCTTACCTAAACTGGACGAAGGTTCTCTTAACGGATGGCTAGCTAACGAAACGGCTGAAGGAAGTATTTGACTCACTAGCACAGCGGGGAGAGCTTTGGACGATGTTTATTAGCAATTAGTAGGTGATATTAATGATTAGAGTAATTGATTTGGGATTTGGGGGGCTGTCGACGGCGAATTTAAGGATTTTTCGATCTGTTGGGTTGAGAACAGGATGAGGTCGTCCGGTTTGTATTTTTTTTGAAAATGAGAACCGGATGCACCTCCCATCCGGTTCATAATTTCAAAAAACTATAAACCGGATGAGGGATGTATTTGGTTCTCATTTTCAAAAAATGTAAATCGGATGGCCTGGTCATCCGGTTGGGGGTTTTATTAAGATAGGGATATTTATGTAATTTCATAAAGAAAAGCTATGGAATAAAAATATTATATGAGGATGCAGGAAGAGAGTATGGGATGGAGGAAGAATTTGTCTAAAACACTTCTTAAATGCTTTATTTTCCTCACTCAAAAAGAAAAAAGAAAAAGAATATCCTTATTTAATACTGACTTCTTGATGATGGCTGTGAGGATGCTAAATAATTACATATTTTAAATCACTATGAATGACACTTTAATCATTAATTTTTTGATAAAGAAAAGAAAACCAAAACGCAGAAGAAATGGACTAATATATATATATATATTAAAAAAATTATCCATGTGAAAATAACATTTGGATTTTACTGAGATAACGTAAGAGTATTTTTATTCTTAAAGCAACATTGTTTTCTAAAAAAAAATTCTTAAAACAACATTTTAATTTCTTTATTCGCTATAAATTCTTTGTTGCCGATAAAAAAAATTCTTTATTTGCATTAAAATTTAGAATTATACATTGAAATTGGCTATAAAATATTTTTGCAACTGGTAAACTGTTTCATTATTATTATTTTGATAAAAACCGTGTAATTACTTCTTATTGTTCTTTTCTGTAGGAAAATGTTGAGAAATCTCACAGAACGATTACAGCATCAAAAGTTGACCTCAGCCTCTTCTGGAACCTAGTGGACTTTACACATTATGTTATTATTAAAGGCTACAGTACCTCATGCTATCGGTTTTACTCTCTCAGTACTATCAAGCAAAGTGGAAGTAGAATCCATAGGACAATTCTCTTAAGTGAAACAAAAATTACAAAGCTAGCATTAATTTTGACTAACATTTTTTGGAGTTGTCTTCATTTGATTTATTGGTGCCTTAGGTTCCAATAAATCGTAACGCTCAATGGGGACGCATTTTTTCTGCACTTCCATGAGTTCTTTCTTCACTCTTATAAATGAAAATAATTTTTTAATTATATAATTAAGAATATAATTTTTTATTTTATTATAATATTCAAAATATAATTTTTAATATTCGGAATATAATTTTTTCTTAATTTTAAACTTATGAATCCATAATACAGAAAGGTTAAGAGGTATAAAGTTTATTTCATTTTTTATTAAAAATATAATGGTTATTTTTTATGAGTCTATAGAGGAGCAGGAAGAATGCGTCCTTAATGCGGGGAACGTGCATGGCCGGAGAACAATGGCCCAATAGCAAAGTAGGTGGGCCTTATCCATAAAATCTACATCTATGACCACGACAAGAGTGAATACGAGTACAAGGGAAACCTAAGTTTAGGCAAAGTTTCTCAGAATTTGTCTCTTTAGAAGGTGAGTTGGATGTCGACACATTTATTTCTTAGCCGCAAGCAAGCAAATGGGTGGTATCTTCTTGTGTGCAATATCTTTTTATATATTATGAATTAGTCTTATACTTTGTGTAATATCTTTTTATATATTATGAATTAGTCTTATATTTTGTTGATGTAAGATTTTCAACACATTTTTTTATTATATTAAAATTGTTCAATTTGTACGTGTAACTAAATATTTATAGATAATTTGTTGGTGGATAGACTCATCAAATCTTGCTAGGACTTTAAGTCTAACTCAATCTTATAAAATCCACTTATAAGGTGAGGTTGACATCCACTTATATACTATGAACTATCTTATCTTTAATCTATATGAATCTCTAACACCTCCAACAAAGGATCAGGTAATATTTTTGATATGTTTTTGTGTTTCAATTTATTAGTGAAGATCTCTTTGCTAACATTATATTTGTGTTGACTTGGTCTAGTAGCTAAGGATCGAGCTAAGAGTTTGTTAATACTTTTCACGTTCAATGACAAATACATCAGTGCTCATGTAGCAAGTAATATATATATCGTTCTCTCATAAGAAACTTGTGTAATGCACGATAACAAATACAATTGATAACGAAATAAGACTACAGTTCATTCTCAACATTTACATTGATTAATAATAAAATAAAATTAGGAAAAACAATTAAAATATATAACACTTAAAATGTGGAAAAAGAACGGAGAGGATATGGAATGCAATTGTCAGGATTAAACTTCATCAAACCTCATTCTTATGAATAAAAAATTACCTTATTTTCAAACAAATGTCAACGTCAACCCTAATTCCTTAGGCTAGTGAGCCAAAACTTCCCTATTAACTGTCAGTTCCTTGAACAATTATATAGAAAAGACTTCCAAGCGCCATAAGGGTCTTAATACAAAAACAAATCATGCTCTATTCCTAAACACAAGCTTTTATTTGGTATTTTGATTCAAATTCAAATTAAATGATATTTCCTAATATCCTAAGAACCAATGATCAAGTCATGAATCAACATGACAAATAATAAGCACTGAAACAAAATACTAACATTGAAAGGAAAGACATATATAAACCCAATTTTGATTGTATGGGAATTCAATTTGATTACATCAAAACCTAGCAAGATTAGAAGAATAAACAATAGAGGAAAATGGATATATAATGAGGAGAAAAGGGAACCCTCCAAAACCTAATTGTCATCACAAGACTACATTTTCCTGACTCCCAAACAGATCCTGTCTCTCAAATGTAGTACCTCCAGAGTGCCTAACCCTAATTCTAAGACCTCTTTAAATACAAAAAAAAATTCTAGGTTAGCAACGTTCAAGCTTGACCTAGCTAAAGTAGTGTTAGGCACAATTATTTTGCATCAACTTTTTCTTTTATATCTTCCTTGTTCATTGCTCCAATCTTGCTTTTCTTTATCCAATGCTTCATGTTTAATTCCTTGACAAATTATTGGGCTGACCAATATTTATAACTGTCACAACCTCTTCGACGACGACGGATGACGATTCAAAAATTTATAAAAAATAATATGTTTGGAAAATATGGGTGAAAGTGAAAAGAAAAAGATGGATTCGTCACCATAGTTTATTATAGAAAACTAAGAAAAACCAATAAAAGGAAAAACTAGTCTACGAAACAGAGATAAATTCGGGAGTAGGTTACGTGTAGGGAAGGTATTAGCACCCCACAACGCGTGTCTTTAAGACAATACCTTTAATCAAATGATTGAATCGAGTGTGATTTATTAGAATGATTATTTTCCCAAAACAAAATTATGCAAATAGAAACAAAGAATAATTTTTAAGTTAAAGGACATGATAAGGATTGACCTTACTCGTATGTATTTTCATCCCTGTTGGATGAAAAATCAAGGCATACATAATTCTGAAAATGATGAGTTTAAAATTTGAATGTTTTTTAATTTTTTAGAATTTTTTATTATTTTTTTAATATTATATTATACGGTATCGTATCTGGATACGGTTTTGCATTTGTAGTAACCGAAAGGTAGACTCTATCGCTTTGGTCAGGCAGTGCCGCTTGGTCGCTTTGTTTTGTAAGGGATACAACAAACGGAACGTGAATAAGACGCGACAATAGGCCGTATGTATGATGCAGTAATTATGAACGCGCATATGAAGCAGTATTCAATCGTTGTGTGAAACGATAATGAGAATGCGCATTTAATGCAACATTCAGCTATGAATGGGATACGATAAAGTTTTCAGTAAGATAACGTCATACCTTATCCAAGACGTTGTCATATGATTGTGGAGAAGCATTGATGACGATGTCATTGGGTACCCGAGATGACATCATGCGGTTTTGTGTTAAAAGTTTGTATGATGACGTCATTCGGCACCCGAGATGATGTCATGCGGTCCTAAGTATGAAGTATCTAGTGTGACATCATTCGGCTCCCAAGATGACGTCATACGATTCTGTGTAGGAATGATATCACTAGGTTCTGAGATGACTTCATACAGTTTTGTCAAAATACGAATGAATAGCGGTATTTGACTTTGGCAATTTGGATGTAGGTTATGGATGTTAGTTATGTTTGAAGGTATTGTGGTGATGGAAGTTCTTGTATGATGTCACACGAATGACACATGACATCATGTTGTATGGATGAGAAGATGGTAAGTGTTTTCAGATTAAGCTATACGGCTAAAGGTATGTTGATACAATTTAGGAGAGTGACATACGATTTTGACAGGAGGAATATGATAAAGGGTAAGGTAGTAGGGTTGAAGTTTAGAGTGATATAGTTTAGGTGAGACATAATCGGTTTAAGGTTACAGAGAAAATTTGTGTTTTATTGATACGTTGTGGGAAGGTGATGATACGATCTTGGTTGTAGCGATACGGCTCTTAGTGATGATGATACGGTCTAAGAGAGAGACATATTGTTCAAGGTTACGATAAGGTTGAGGGTAGTGATGACGTGGTTTTGGTTGTAGCGATACAACTGTGGGTTTTAGGGATGTTGTCTTGAGTAGCGATGACGTGGTTTTGTTATGATGACGTCATTTGGCCGCAAAATGACGTCATATTATATGGATTAAATTATACAATTATGGGAAAACTCATTTTTGCATGAAGATTAAGAACTGCAACATGAATTTAACTAGAGGCAGGGATGTTTATTGATTTCCATATCAGGATCTTACCCATGGCAGCAATCCTTCCCTACGATTTAGTTTTAGGTTCTTTGAAATCTTTAAGGGAGATATGCTTATGTTAGGTTTAAGTGGGAGTGAAGAACGAATATGCCACTCTCAAAATTACCATCACAGTACAAAGACAGATTCATAAAGAGTTGGAATGAAAATGTGACGTGCTCTCAGCATTATCAACATTATCACTCTATTCTTTTTCATTTCTCTTCACTTTGATTGTTTTCACTGTTTGGGTTTCTCTGGGTTTTCTGGTTTTTTGGTTGAAGGTTATGGGTTTGGGTTCTAGATTTGTGAGGTTTCCAGTAGAGTGTGGCCTAAGTCATAATAGAAGAATGGTTATGATAGTGAACACATAGCTCGACCATTACATTGAGAACATGCTCGAACACGCCAAAAAGCTCGGCGAGGTAGGAAACATGAAAAATACTAAGTGATAACATTCGAGAGCTTGATAATACAGAGGACGCCCTCGAGGCAATGGTAAGACACTTTGGAGCTCGATCATGACCAAGCATTGCTCGGCGGGGTGAGTAGTGCTCGGATTGAGTTATAGGTTGGTTTCTGGAATTAGTTCTTTGGCTTTTGGGTTTGATGTTTATGGGTTTAGGTTTATGGGTTGATGTTTCTAGGTTTAGTAAGGAAGAAGGTGACAAAGCGCTCAACATCGTGCTCAAGGCAATAATGTTGTCATCGTCAAATCATTAACATTTTTAAATTATCTTTCACATAATTAATCCCATTTTTGAAAAACGAGTTCTAGATCCCAACATTCAATGTATTCAAGCTTCACATTCAAAACAATACAGTTGGAAAAGTAAAGTGGTAGAATTACAGAAACGAAACACGTAGTAGAAAAACAATTGCAGATATTCACATAAACGCTCAATAAAATGTAAAAATTCTTCACATATCTATTGAAGACATAATTCTTTAAAGCTTTGTATTGATCGTGTTTCGCTTCTCGACTTTGTGTTGTGACTGGGATCAAGGCGAGGACAATGACGATCAAATAAAAAAATTAATATGGAATTAGTGATGGAGTCGCCACCATAGTTTATTATGAAAAATTACGGAAAAAAACCAAAAAAAATAAGAAGAGTAATCTGCAAACCATATCTATGGTTCGGGAGTCCGTTAGGTATATGGGAAAGGTATTAATACCCAGAACGTCCGTCCTAAAACAGTACCTTAATCAAATAACTAAAATAGTGTAGTTTAAAAAATGTTATTTTTCCCAAAATAATAACAATAAAGATGCAATTAAAGACAAATAAAAAAATAAAAATGTAAAAAGAAAAAAATAAACAAAGAAACAATTAAGAGGCTAATAAAAGTTGCAAATAGAAAACAATAATGATGCAATTATAGACAAATAAAAGATGCAAATAGAAAAACAAAGAAAATAATTATTTTTATTTTTATTTTTGGGTCCGACAAGGATTGACCTTGCTTCTACGTATTTTCATTTACAGTGAGAATCAAGGTTCACATAGTTCTAATTATAAAATTGTTTGTTGGGATGTTTGGATAATTTTAACTTTTTTTTGAAAAAAAATATTTTTTTTAATGAAACTTTGGTCTCCAAAATTATCATCATAGAAAAGGACAAAAATAAGATAGAAGGTTAGCAGAACAAATAAAGGAAATCCTAAAAAAAAGAAAAATATAACTGAAAGGTGTAAGAAGCTAATAGAAATTGTAAATGGATTGCAGATAACTCTGCCAAGCCTCATTATTTTCCAGATTTCATCTTTTTTGCAAGGCCCCATTCTTTTTCGGATTTCATTTTTTTTTCTTTCGTATGGGTCAGGCCGGAAACTCATACTCTTTATTATCTTTTCCCGTTTTGCCACACTCTTTTTACGCAACTTCCTTCAACTTGGCTAGGGCATAAGCAAATTGGGCCAAGCCTGAATTCACTTCATACACATTTTGCCCTAATCGCCTTAGAGTTGCTAGATAAACGTATAATAGTGCCATATTAGATTCGTGGGAGAGTAAAAATTTGTCACCCTTTGTCAACAATCAATTTCGTTAGGGTTTAAAATTAAAAAAAATGATAATGAAAAAAATGAAATTTTCAAAAATAAATGAAAAATTTATTTTTATCAGAAAAAATAGAAATAAAATAAAATAAATTAAAAATATAAAATTAATTTTTTTAATAATAAAAATTCAAAGAAATAAATAAAAATTAGAAAATAAAAAAAATAAATAAAAAGAAAAAAAGAAAAAGAAAATTAATAATAAGACAATAATAATAAAAAATATAAGACAATAATAATAAAAGGAGAATAAAATAAATAGAAAAATAAGAGAGAAAATAAAAATTAGAAAAGATCATGCTACAAAGAGGGAGAATGCTTTCAAAATAGGGACATGTAACATCATCTTAGTGGTTCAGGTTACTATTCATCTCCTTCTCCATGAAGAGACACATGCATGCACATGAGGAGAATGGGTTCAAATCGTTGCAAGTGCCAAAACATTGAAGTGCTTTACTTTCCAAAATTTCCAGTTAATGTCTACTCTTGAAGAATATGAGCAAATTGGTTAATTGCCATTGAAGGGGTGGCTTCCCTATGCACATATTGAGCACCATGCCTCTATACTCACCCTATGAGATATCATGAATAAACCTATCAAGAGCTTGGTGGAAGAATAGTTTCTGTCAAAGGTATGAACATATTTTCACAAAGGTTCTTAGAGACTTATTTGTGCTAATTAGGTGAGAAAGAAAATTGGGATGTGTTTACTGAAGTGTTTATTATGATCTTAAATGGTATTCTTTTGTGTCCCAGCCTTGAAAATTTTGTGAGTCAAGTTGTTATTGATGTGTTTATTGTTGCCAGAAAGAAGAGGGAGAATCCAGTTACTACATTGCTAGCAAATACTTATGTGGCTCCAGACTTATGCTATGAGAAGAAGGTAAAAAGGCTAACTTGTTAACCCATGTTGTATGTCTGGATTATGGCTTGCATATGAGAGAATAGAGTGGGGGTGAAATGTCCTGTTGAGTTGGTGAGGCAAATGACTATTGAAAAAAATAGTGCGCAAGATTGGGCTCAATTGTTTGCTGGTTTGGACCAAATAAAGATTCAATGGCAATTATCTTGGCAACAACGAACACAATTCATTTACTATTGCGGGAAATATCCCAATATGTCTTTAATTGGGACAAAATGATGCATTAATTATAACCCTGCATTAGCTCAAAGACAGTTCGGATACCCACTAAAGGGAGCTCCAACACCTGCTGCCTTAGTTGCACTTGTCTTCTATTATAATGAGGGTTCTGTTTCTGAGATTTTACACCAGGTTCGAAGTGCCTGGAATGACATAGCCTATATAGAAAGAGATTCAAGATCTTGGGCTATAGATAGAAATATTTCTTATTCTCAATGGATAGAAGAAAGAATCAAAGAAATAAAACTACCTTTCAGGGTTATTCTGTCTATTCCAGTGAATGATGAACATATGATGTAGCTTGAGTTAGAAAATGTAAAACAGATGAAAGAAGAAATTTCCAGGTTGAAGAAGGAGAATGTTGAACTAAATTCTAACATGTAGAACTTACAGCATGACTATGTAGATCTTAGACAGGTGTATGAGGAAAAAAAAAATAAAAGAGAACCAGGAATTAATGAAGAAGCAGAAAACACAAAAAGAGCATATCTTCAAAATTAATGAAAATTTGATGGCCTCCAATGCAGAACTGGCTTTTAAGAGTAGAGAAAAAAATGCAGCCATCATGAGTGAACAACAATGGAAGAATTTTTATGATGTCGTGAAGAAAGATAAGCAAGAGGTGGTCAATAAATTGTGCAACCTTTGAGAGAAATATGATAGCATGGAAATCATGATGGAAGGGAATATAAAAGAATATGAAGAGTGGCTAGAAGTAGAGCAGTGGCAGAGAATGGATTATGAAGAAAATCATATGGCAACAGTGGCCCAGTTAAAGGAGCAATTGACAAAGATGAAAGAAATTGCTATCTCCTTGAAGGAAAGCTTCTCTTAGTTAGCTGCTCTAGCTAATGGAGCCATCTATGAAGTACCTGAATTGCTGAAAGAGGTCGAGATCTCTCTTATGTTTTGTAAAACTCTAAAAGCAGTGGAGTATTTGTTTGAACATTATAAAGACTTGCTAAGGGAGATGAAAAAATTCATATCTCGTGTTAACAATTAATGAGAGTTTCTTATTGTACTTAATGACAAATGACCTTGAGTTCTTCAATAAAATTTAAACTCTTGTTGATATTTCATGGATATTCGCACAAATTTTAATATTCATTGTTTAAATTAAAAATAATGAATTTAAATATTCCATGACATCATCGTAGGATTCAAATTAATAAGCTCTAATGGAAAACAAGGGAATGATCAAAGGAGAAGGAAGGAGTACTTTTCAGCCTAAGCCTGTTGCTATACAAGTCTCTAAAGTTGTTATCCACATGTCTATAGGACCTAAACCATTGGTGATCCAAACACCCTCTTCTTTCCTATACAAGAATAACAAAGTTGTTCCTTGGATATATGGTGTTAGTATTGTTCAAGGGGAAAAAATGAGGAATCAACTGAGAAAGGGGAAGAAAAAGTTGAAAACATATATGGAATTAGGGGCATGACAAGGACTGGGCGTCTCTTCACTCGTCCTGACTTAAGAGGAGAGAAAAAATATGAGCAAACAATTGAAGAAAGGACAATGGAAAAAGAAAAAGCCTTTTTAAAAGAGAAAGTTGGTCAAGATAATGTTGAGAGTGGAGAAAATAATAAGAAAGAAATAGGAGATGAAGAAGCTTGCAATTTTTTGAAATTTATTCAGCAAAGTGAGTATAGGGTGGTGGATCAACTCAATCGAATGCCAGCAATAATATCACTCTTGGACTTGTTAACACATTCTCATTCTCATAGGAAATTGTTGATGAAAATCTTAAGTAGGGCTCATGTAGAGAAGGATATTACCCTAGACAAATTTGAAGGTATCTTTAGTCATATTACTGCCAACAATTATCTCACCTTCATTGAGGAAGAAATACCTTCAGAAGGTAGAGGACACAATAAAGCACTTCATACCTCCATCAAATGCATGAACCATTTCATATCATGAGTTTTGATTGAGAATGGTTAATCTTTGAGAATGCCAAAAGCTACCCTAGGTAGATTGCCTAGCAAAGGGATTCACCTACGTTCCAACACTATGGTAGTAAGAGCGTTTGATGGAAGCAAAAGAGAAGTAATAGGGGAAATAGAGCTGCCTATACAAATTAGACCATGTGTATTCCAAGTAATGTTCCAGGTAATGGACATACTGCCAACATACAATTGTTTACTTGGAAGACCATGGATACATACAGTCGGGGTTGTGTTTTCCACTTTGTATCAAAAGCTGAAATTTGTAATCGATGACAAGTTGATTATAGTTTCAGGAGAAGAAGACTTGTTAGTATATGGTCCATCCTTTGCCCCGTGTATAGAAGTTGTTGAAGAAGCTCTCGAGACATCATTCCAAGCTTTAGACTGAACCATTCAAGGTGAACCCCAATTCGTCCAAGGCTTCCTTAATGATGGCAAACAATGATAAAAGGAAGCCCTTGGAGATAATTGAGAATAGAGGAAGGTATGGGCTGGGATATAAGCCTACTCTAAATTAAAATTAAGAAAATAAAAAAAATGTGTCTACAATTAATTGAATAATCAAAATAAAAAAAATGAATAAGAAAATAATAAATAGAAAAATATATACATTTGATTACTTGAGGTTTTTATTAAAAAAATAAACAATAAAACAAATAAAAAGAGGTTTGAATTTGTCTATTTTTTTACAAAACATAAAAAATAATAACAGTTAACAAAAACAGAAAAACAAAGTAAATAAAAAGAATAATAAAGAAAAGAAATGAAAAATAAATAAATAAATAAATAACAACATAAAAATAAAAACAGAATAATAACTAAAAGGAAAAGACATAGAAAGAAATTGAAACGGTTTTAGATTTTCATATGGATCTTAAAGTTTGAAATTTGTAAATCATGTGTTCTTATCTTCCTGTGATGTTTTTTTTTATTTCTTCATCATTTCATTTTCATATAAAGATAAATAAAAAATAAAAAAAAAGGTCATTTTACTCTTTATGACATTTTGTTTTTTTTTCTTATTTCTTAAATAATAAAAAATTCATCATATTCCATCTTTCATACATTCTTCTATGTATTTTGTCCATGTATTTTGTGCTTTCAAAACCACTCCAAAATAACCTTCACCATCACCCGTTGTTCCTTCCGCGCTGCCGCCGCACTGCCCACCGTCGTCGCCACCTCACCACCTGCCGTTGCAGCCGCTGCTCCTCTTTGCCGTCACCGCTGCCGCTTTGGGTTGGTAGACCTAACATGGGTTTGGAGTAAGGTGGTGGTGGCTTAGGGTTGAGGTGATGATAACCTAGGGTTGTGGAGTTGGGGCCTTCCAATTCACACCCCCATTAATTAAGATCTACACTTCAATTCTTCTTAATCCCCAAAATGCCCTCAACCCTGGTTGGATTTCTGATTAGCCGATCTACTTCCTGCACCCCCACTAATTAAGTTATAAACTCCAATTCTTCTTAATCTCCAAAATACCCTCAACCCTGATTGGATTTCTGATTAGCGGATCTACTTCCTGCACCCCTACTAATTAAGTTTTACACTCCAATTCTTCTTAATCCCCAAAATGCCCTCAACCCTGGTTGGATTTCTGATTAGTGGATCTACTTCATGCACCCCCACGAATTAAGTTTTATACTCCAATTCTTCTTAATCCCCAAAATGCCCTCAACCCTGGTTGGATTTCTGATTAGCGGATCTACTTCCTGCACCCCCATTAATTAAGATCTACACTGCAATTCTTCTTAATCCCCAAAATGCCCTCAACCCTGGTTAGATTTCTAATTAGCGGATCTACTTCCTGCACCCCCATTAATTAAGATCTACACTCTAATTCTTCTTAATCTCCAAAATGCCCTCAACCCTGGTTGGATTTCTGATTAGCGGATCTACTTCCTGCACCCCCATTAATCTAGATCTGCACCCACACTATTCTCAATCCCTAAAAAGCCCTTGATCATAAGTGGTTTCTGACTAGTGGAGCTACTTCCTGCACCACCTCAATTAGTATTTGTACCTGGTACCTTATTAAAAGTCCAGGCTTTGAACCTGACACCTTATTCAAAGCCCAGGCTTTAATCATGACATCATTTCTCAAAGCCTAGGCTTTAAACCTGGCACCATTATTCAAAGCCCAGGCTTTAAACCTGGCACTGTTGCTCAAAGCCTAGGCTTTAAACCTAGCATCGTTACTCAAAGCCCAGGCTTTAAACCTGGCACCTTACCCAAAGCCCATACCTTAAACCTGACACCTTACTCAAAGCTCAGGCTTTAAACCTGACACTATCATCCAAAGCCCAGGCTTTAAACCTGGCAATGGTGCCATTCACCTACCTTATTTTGAAACACAAGCTTTCGAAAATTTAAAAAAAAAATATCAAGACAACCAACAATCTTATCAACAAAGAACTATGTAACCCTGATTCTCCACCCTTAAATGGAGATACGTAGGAGCAAGGTCAAACCTTGTCTGGCCATTTCCCAAAATAAAAAATATTTTTCTTTGTTTTTATTTGTATTTTTTGTCTTTTTTTTTCTCTTTGGGAAAATAAACATTTTACAAAATCATCTTATTTTACTCATTTAATTAAATGTACCGTCTTCGGACGGGCGTTGTGGGGTGTTAATACCTTCTCCAAACGTAACCGACTCCCGGATCTGAAATCTGGTTTTCGCAAACTTGCTTTATCAATTTTTTGGTTTTCCATAATAAACTATGGTGGCAACTCCTCAGTTTTGAAAATTAAAATAATTTTATTTTGTTCGCTGTTTCCGTCGTGGCTCCGGTTGCGACAAATGGCGACTCCACTGGAGATTGTTTGAGAATCAGACCAATTTGATTAAATAATTAAAATGAGTGTGGTTTTTTTTAATGTTTATCTTTCCCTTTCTTTTTGTATATATGATTGTTTATTTATTAATGTTGGAATAATTCAACCCTAGGGTAGATGACATGCTATATCTGTTATATATGTTGTATACCTGCTTGGGACTTTTCTGGCTGTTTTGCAGGTAGGGGTTGGGTGCATAAATTCTCTCTTCACACACACATACTTGTTCATATCATGAGTGGGGCCCTACACCCGGGTTTTGAGGAATCTTAGAATTAGAAGGGGTTGTGTAGCAATGTCAATGAGGATGTACTTCTCATTCTAGCTATTGCGAGAACCCTAGCTAGAGTCTGTTTTATTCACTTGTATGCTTACACAAGTTGGATACCAACTGTTGTGGGTAATGCAGTGAGGGGAGTCATAGTTCTAGTAGCCTTATACCTTTAGGAGTTAGAAGCTTACCTTTGTGAGTGTGCATTTAATGCCTTAGACCCCCAAGCATATTGAACCTTGTTTAGGGCACAAAGGGAGATATGTTGTGTGCCTCTACCCTCCACCTCATTTTTTTTAAAAAAAGAATAATAAAAATATTTTTTTCCATTGCATTAATTTCTTCTCCATATAAAGCATCCATTATTTTTATTATGACATATGAAGTTTAGCTCAGGCTCTTCTTCATTGCATTGCATGCATTTCTTTTTCTCACATAGTCTAAATTGTTTTCTTTTAAGGTCAGAAATTATAAAGTTGTGTCTTTTGTCAAAAAGAATGGAAATTAATGTAAGTTCTGGAGTCAAAATGAAATCTGAAGAGGATTTGAAGGTAAAACTGCCGATAAAAGCCAGAAAGAATAATCTGTTTGGAATCAAGGCATTGGGACGAAGGCTTAGGGCAATTTAGAGAAACTCTTTCAGGAAAAAATATGAAAATTTGTTAGGTTTGCTTGACATAGAGGTGCAGACTTCCTTGATCACGGCCTTTGCACAGTATTATGACCCACCTGTCACAGCTTTCACATTCAAAGACTTTCAATTGGTACCAACACTTGAAGAGTTTAAGCAGATTTTAGACTTACCCTTGGAGGGGAAGTCTCCGTACAAATATGTTAAACAACATGCTTCTGTTTTGACTCTATCTAGGATAATGAAAATTCACCCAAGAGAACTGGAAAGTGCTCTAGTAAACAAGAAGGGTGTACGAGGATTTACCCCAAAGTTTTTGGAAAGCTATTTGCATTAGTTAGCTGACCAAGAAAATTGGGAGACTTCCATGGATGTTCTAGCTCTTACACTATATGGTGTTATGTTGTTCCCTAATGTCTAAGATTTGGTCGACTATGCCGCAATCGATGTATTTATTGCAAGTAAGACTCGATCGGAAAATCCAGTCCCAGCAATCGTGACTGATGTCTATATAACTTTTCATCTGTGTTATGACCTAGGGAAAAGAAAGTTGATGTGTTGTCTACCTGTGTTTTATGTCTGGCTCCTATATCGCATAGGGGGAAAAGGGATCAGTGCTCAATGCCCTGTTGAAGAGGTAATGCAACGCAAGCTTGAAGTGAAGAGAACGACAAATTGGGGTGAGTTTCTCTCAAGACTGACTCAAGAAAAGATAAAGTGGCATCCATCTTAGCAGCAGAAGTCGAGCATCATATATTATTGTGGGAACTACCCAAACGTGCCACTCATAGGCACTAAAGGTTGTGTTAACTACAATCTGATTCTGGCTCAAAGACAGTTTGGATACCGCCGACAGCAGCTTCGCTCACTACTTTGCTGACTTACCATGTGATTCAATCAGTATCAGTTGATTTTCTTAAGTATGCAGCTTTCTCCACGTAAGTTGCATTACCCCGGTTTCCCAAAATCTATTTTTACCCATCTAACCTAACAAAATTGGCTACCCCTTTGAACCTTAATTTCCCATTTTTCAAAAAAACTGGGGTAACTCTGCTCATTTATGGTCAACTCTCAAAGAGTATGAAAGACTTAAAATAAAGTTATCCCCTATACTTGGGGCAATTCTATTGCCTATTTGAAGTTTAACATTTCTTTACCGTATGTTTGTTTATCCACCCATTCCGACACATATGCATCAAATGTTAGAGTTGATCGTATTAATAATTTTTTGTAAAGTGTTAATATTTGTGAATGTTTTTTCCAAAATAAAAATTTAAAGTTCAATCAATGGATTCAATGATTCCATAAAAATATTTGGTTTAAAGAGAGGAGCAAAATAGAAAATCAAAATCCTCAGGCATTAAAAGTAAAAAATCTCATGCGAGTCAAACTTTCATTCATCAGCATAAAGCCATGCATTCATTCCCCAATGGAAAAGTCAAACTTGCCAAACATTTAAAAAAATATATCATGCATTCATAGATGCATTCAAAGCAAATGCAAATAATAGATTCTCATGCATTCAAACATGTATTCATTTGAAAACAAATCATAAATTGATTTTTTTTTTAAAAATGGTTTCATGATCCTCTGATACAAGATTTAGTGAAAGATTATCCCTTAATTCAAAGTTTTGGCACTTGATCCCCTGCAGAAGCAAGGTCTTGACCATTCTTCACTTTTTGACTCCCTGCAGAAGCAAAGTCACAGCCATTATTTACTTTTCGACTCCCTGCAGAAGCAAAGTCACAGCCATTATTTACTTTTCGACTCCCTGTAGAAGCAAAGTCACAACTCTTCTTTGATATGTTAATCCCCTGTAAAAGTAAGGTCACATTTGATTTTGGCACTTGATCCCCTGCAGAAGCAAGGTCTTGGCCATTTTTTACTTTTCGACTCCCTGCAGAAGCAAAGTCACAACTCTTATTTGATATGTTAATCCCCGCAGAAGCAAGGTCACATTTGACTTTGGCGCTTGATCCCCTGTAGAAGCAAGATCTTGGTCATTCTTTACTTTTCAACTCCCTGTAGAAGCAAAGTCACAACCATCATTTACTTTTCGACTCCCTACGAGAGCAAAGTCACAACTTTTCTTTCACATGTTGATCCTCTACAGAAGCAAGATCTCCGCATTTCTTTTCTGCACATGATGATACCCGAACAAAATCAGTGTTTCTATCTTTACTTAATTTTTACTTTGATAATATGAATCTTTATCAAATTTTCATATTATCCAGTAAAACTTAAGTAAAGAGGGACAACTGTTAACACCCGATTTCGTCCAGGTAAATAAATTAAAATTAAGAAAATAAAAAAATGAATAAGAAAATAATAAATAGAAAAAATATATACACTTGATTACTTGAGGTTTTTATTAAAAAAATAATAAATAATAAAACAAATAAAAAGAGGTTTGAATTTATCCATTTTTTTACAAAACATAAAAAATAATAACAGTTAACAAAAACAGAAAAACAAAGTAAATAAAAAATAATAATAAAGAAAAGAAATGAAAAATCAAATAAATAAATAAATAACATAAAAATAAAAACAAAATAATAACTAAAAGGAAAATACATAAAAAGAAATTGAAATTGTTTTAAAACTGCTTCTTTTAATTCATCTTTTAAAATAATAATAAAAAAAGAGAATCAATCAATCTTTAAAATTGTTCCGAACTACCCATGTTCTCATTTCACAATAACAAAAAAATATAAAAAATAAAATATGACTGTTCTCAAACTGTTTCATCTCATATTCATCCACACTTCATCTTGAATAATAAAAAAAGAGAAAAAAAAGGAGTCAATCTTTCAAAACTGCTCTAAACTACTTTCAAAATAAAAATAAATTAAATAATAAAAAAAAATATTCACTTAAGTGGTAACTGCTCTTACGTTAAGAAGGAAGTATTGATCACTTTGCACCTGGTACCTTATTTAAAGTCCAGGCTTTAAACTTGACACCTTATTCAAAGCTTAGGCTTTAAACCTAGCACCATTTCTCAAAACCCAGGCTTTAAACTTGGCACCATTACTCAAAGCCCAGGCTTTAAACCTGACACTATTGCTCAAAGTTCATGCTTTAAACCTGACATTGTTACTCAAAGCTAGACTTTAAACCTGACACCTTACCCAAAGCCCAGGCCTTAAACCTGACACCTTACTCAAAGCTCAAGCTTTAAACCTGGCACTGTCATCCAAAGCCCAGGCTTTAAACCTGGCACTGGTGCCATTCACTTACCTTATTTTCAAACACAAGCTTTCGAAAATTAAAAAAAAAAATATCAAGACAACCAACAATCTTATCAACAAATAACTACGTAACCTTGATTCTCCATCCTTAAATGGAGATACATAGGAGCAAGGTCAAACCTTGTCTGGCCCTTTCCCAAAATAATTTTTTTTTCTTTATTTTTATTTGTATTTTTGTCTTTTTTTTTTCTCTTTGGGAAAATAAACATTTTACAAAATCATACTTATTTTACTCATTTAATTAAAGGTATCGTCTTAAGACAGACGTTGTGGGTTGCTAATACCTTCCCCAAACGTAACCGACTTCCGGATCCGAAATCTGGTTTTTGCAAACTTGTTTTATCAAATTTTTTGGTTTTCCATAGTTTTTCCATAATAAACTATGGTGGCGACTCCTCTGTTTTGAAAATTAAAATAATTTTATTTTGTTCGCTGTCCCCGTCGTGGCCCTGGTTGCGACATATTTCAAAGTAAACAAATATTGAGAAAAACATAAAATTAGCTTCCCTTACCAAATATCATCATTTTAAATAAATTTCTATTTCAAACTAACACAATTAGCTTCCCCTACCTTAATTCAGAAAGAGCTTTAAAATCCTAGAGATCTCAAAGATAACCTAACTATGTTTAAGAATATGATCAGATACTCTTGCTTTACTCCTAGGGATCTTAGAGATAACCTAACTCTGTTCAAGAATCTGATTGGACACTCTTGCTTTACTCGAAGCCAATAATCTAAGTGTGAACTTCGATCATCAATTTGATAAGTAAGGAAGACAATTTTAGAGAAAAGAGAGAGAAAATGGGAACAACAACTTCTTAGAGAAGGAATTGATGACGTTTTTTTTATAAAAATGAAACATAATATTTTCTTAAAGATATAGTTCGTGGTTTTGTTATAAAAATAAAAACTGAATTTTTATGAAATTTTCTTTTTTTCGAAAAAAAATATTTAAGTGTTATCTTATTTATTTTTAAAATTAGATTTTAAGTTAATTTTTATTCTGAAACTATTTTCTAAGATATTACATTAATTTCTTAAAAGATGAACATAATCTATCAAAAAATTGACTCTGGATGAGTAAAAAATAAATTTATTATAAGACACTTTTATTTTATTTAATGTGAGGAATCTAAAAATAAAATTTAGAGAAAAGACAAAACAAAATACAAAGAAATGTTTCTTAAGACAAAAAAATTGGCGATTTTTATAATAACGTGAATAACTTATTTATTACTTTTACTTATTTTTCTTAAAAGTTATTCACGTATCATTTTATTTATCTTTAAAATTAAATGTTAAGTTTTAATAAGTTTTTATTATAGAATTATTTCCTAAAATCTTACAACTAAAATATCTTTTATAAAAAATAATATTACAATAAAGTCATCTAATAATGAGATAAATCATTCTGTGGTTGTAGGAAATTGTAGTTAAGATTGCCCTAATTAAACAAAACTTCAACTTGAACAAAATTATGAGGAAGAAGAGGGTTTGATGATTGAAGATTCGTTTTGTGAATTAATAAAGTAATCCACGAAGACAGAAATCCCGATATCAATGGATTTAAAGACGTTGAAACATGAAAGGTTTATTTGGTGGGTCCCACCGTTGAAATTGGAAATTATTTTTTATTTTTAAGATAGTAATTGTACAAATTAATAAATTATTATAATAATTTGTACGGGACAATCATGCGTTATACCATCGGTCTCACACAGTGCGAATATTTAAACTCTATACTAAATGAAAAAAAGAATTTGACTATAAACCTAGTTCACCAAAATTTTAATCCAACTATACTGAGTTCTTAATAAATTAGCTTTAATTTTTACTATATACCAAAATTTGGAGACTTATTTTTCGTAACTTACTTTTTATTTTTTAGTACATGAATTGACCAACATTTTTAATCATAGCTTAGTGTTTGTTTTATTTTTTTAAAATTTCATGTTACATTTCTACTTTAGAGGAACTAAAGCCTTGTAATTTTTTTTTTTTAGATTTCATCATTCAATTACACTAATTCTTAAAAATATACTTTTTGAAGTTAAAAATCTTATGCGATCATTATTAAACCATATCTAAATCTAATAATATATCCCAAAATTAAATTTGAAATCGAGTTATGCGAATTATGAACTTCTTTGTTTTATCTTTCATAAAAAATATTTTTATTGTGAAAATATGTTGTAAAAGTTTAATTTCTACCCGCTTTATAAAATTTTGAAAACAGAAATAATATTTTTAATTATTTTAAAGAGTATCTTTCAATTTTTTTTCTAAAAAATCGTTAATATAAATCATTTCTAAATGAAAAATATTTTTCATCATAATTAAATAAAAATATTTTCGATAAAATATGATTTTCATCCTTCTAAAATATTGGTAACTTAATTTTAATTCCTCAAAAATAAATTATGTATTTTTTCTTTATAAAATGGAAATGTGTCAAATTTAATTTCATCTAGTATTTTTGTTAAACGAGACACCTACATGTCAAACAAAATTAGACATGTAAAAAATACTTTAGATAAAATAGTTTTTTATTTCTCTAAAAATATGTATTTACTCTTGATTCCTCAAAAATATTTTGTATGACTTTAATTCTTATAAAATAAAAATTGTGTCATGTGTACCGAGTTACCCATTATTTTAATAGTTTATTTAAATTATTACTCAATGAAATACATTCATATATAATATTTACTTTTTTATTTAATATTTTCTTATGAATAAGAATATAATTTTTTTTTGTATTTTTAAAGGTGATTACATAATTTTTTGGAAAAGTTATATATTAAAAATATTGTGATTATTAATTGATATCTTTGTAATAGGTGACTTTTTTCTTTATCACAAGATAAAAAGAGTACGTTATAAGCATACTCTTTATATGTAAAAAGAGTAAAAAAAATATATTTCATGTTATAAGCATTTTCAGGTGTAAAGTGTTTTGAAATTGTTGACACTTTTTATTTATTTATTTATTTATTTTTATTAATTTTTTAAATAAAAAATTTATATTAGGTATTATTATATATTTTGAAATTTTAATTAAACTAATATCTAAAGATTATTATTAAAGAAAAATAAATAAAAAATAAAAAGACTTGAAAGGACCACCCTAAATCCACCTAAAAAAATAACTCCCTACAAATAAGATATGCAACCTTTAATTAATTGTTAATTAAAATTCTTTAATTTTATCAATGATATTTCTTTTAAATTTAGGAGACCAAAAAATGAATCACAAGTATTTTAGAAAGACTCAAAATGCATTATCAATATTTTAAAAGGATTAAAAATGAATTCCCATACTTAAAAGTCATTTATTTCATGAAGATACTCATCAACATCAAATTTATATTTATTTTTAATTTTGTGGAGAAAAGAAAATAGATTAGTATGGAAGATAATGAAAACATATTAAAGTATATAATGGTTTATAAATTAAAAGGAGAAAACTAAACAAACAGAAGCATTGACAACACCCTCTGTCTATACTATATAATTTTTTAAAATATCATAAATACCCTTGACATTTCTATTTTTAAATCAGCATGCAATGCAGGGCTTTTGTGCTTGAAGTTGGTTTGTTTAAACACTTAATTAATTGAAAACATAAACATAAAAAAAGTAAAAATTAATACCCATAAAAATGCACAAAAATAGACAAAAAAAAAAAAGGCAAAAAGAAAAGACAATTACTTCCTGTACCCCCACATTTCCTTCCTGCACCCAATCACCTTTTCAAAATGCCACTCTAGTAGTAGTAGCAGAAAGAAAGGGTTTTTCATTTGGTACCCACCGGCTGCACTCTTGTCTTCAGGGATTCGATTATCTCTGCTCGCACTTCAAAGCTTTTCTCAAGGTTGCATTCATTTTCGCTTATCTAATATCTATTCCTATTATTTTTCTCCTTTTTGTTTCTGTTCGCTGATGTTTGTACCTAATCAATTTCAATTGATTGTTCGTTTCTCGCTCTCCAATATCCAAAATCAGTGCTGTTTTATTGTGTTTTGTTTTCTCCATTTCCCGAATCCTTTTCGGTGCGTGTTTCTGGAATCCCTTTGTGCTTCTGTACGGCGTGTTTGGTTTAGAAATCTAGGGCGAAGTAATCGTTATCTTAAGGGTGTTTAGAGCACACAATAAGTTAATTAAAAGGAACTCGTAGTTCCGTTTTGATCTGCGATTTTCGTAATTTCTGTAGATTAATGTTCCTCCTGCTTCTCGTGCTCGATTCGGTAAGATTCTTGTTGTGTGCATTAACGATTGAGGTTTTGGTTTTTTTGTTATGTTTAATTAGGTTGTAAAACTTGTTTCGTTTTTAGGATTCTGAGCAAGGGTTTTCTGGCCTTTGTTTTTAATTAATTTTTCCCTTTTTCAATTATTGGTTTACAGCACTTGGAAGTTTAGGACTTTCCCTAGTAGCACAAAGTGTGTCATCGGTTTCCTATATATTAGGGATGTTTGATAAAGTTTCGATTTTTTAAAAAAACTTGATTTTGTTAAGACCTTTTTCTCTTAATTATTCGCTTTTGTCCCCACGTTTTGTTATCTCTTCCCAATTCTCTACTTATTTCCGAAATCTTATTTTATGTGTTGCAGCAATCATGGCGGATGAAGCACAAAATGAGCTGAAGGAGGAGATTCCAGAAGTGAGTTCATTGACCCCTTAATTATCTATAACCTGAAAAATGCTTTCCCGCTGTATGGTTTCATTTATTGCACATTAAGCCTAAAATTTCGGTTTTTTCACCTTTTGTTCTTGTATTGCTTATTTGTTGCAATGATCTTGTGTTACATATTTCGGTCGTTTAACTTTGTTTGTTGAGATTTTTGTTTGCTGTAGCATACCATCTTCTGATACCTGAATTTCTAAATCACAGATTGTACCCTTTGACCCTACCAAGAAGAAGAAGAAAAAGAAAATTACAATTGTAGATCCTGCTGATGACCCAGTTGAGAAATTGGCTGAGAAGACGGATAACCTCGCAGGTATGCAAAAAATACTATAAGTAATTTCCTTTTTGGTTTTATTTTCATTTCTATCTGGCTATTTTGCATAGGTATAATTCTCATTTATTTTCACTTGCAGTTTCTGATGGGGTTGAGGCTGCATTTACTGGTTTGAAAAAGAAGAAGAAGAAGCCTGTAAGTAATCATATTTATGCTTAATGTGGTCCTTTTGGAGAATTGTATCACTTCAGAGTTTGTTTTTAATGTATCTAGTTTTTTGTTGGAAACAATGTGAAACCTTATGTTGTTTGATTATAGGTTGAAATCAGTAACTTGAATGATGAGACCGGAGATGCAATTGAAGATTTGGATGGTGAGCAGCTATACCTATGTAAATATTGTTTTTTATGAATTGTGGAGTATTTGTTCTAAACATGTCTTGAGGGGAGCTTATTGAACACTTAATATCTAGTAAACTTTTTCTTTTAGATCATGCTGAAGATGATGAAGGAGAAATGGTTGCTCCTCAGGCTCGTTATCCTTGGGAAGGCAGTGATCGTGATTATGAATATGAGGAGGTTTGTCATATTTAAGTGTTTTTCTCCTGATTTGCTGTATGACCTTTCAATTTAAATGTTAATTTGAAACTTTTTTTATGTTTTTTTCTTCATAACTTTGTTCAAAAATGTTTCTGAGTTGGTTTTAATTTCCTTCCATAATACTAATTATTTATTTTATAAATCTGCCTGATATTTTTCAACATTGTTTTAGTGGGGTGATATTAGACTGTATTCATGATGCTTCAGATTCATTGATGTGCTTAAAATTTTTAATATGGTAGTATTCATTATATTAATGATGGTTTGTGTGTGCCTTGGTAATACATCTAATTATGAAAGAATTTTTAGTGCTTTATCCTTCTTGGATCAATAAATGTCATTTTTTTTCTGATAGGGTCCAAGTATAAATCCTTAAAAATATTGGCAAAAGCATTTATTATATTCTGTTATGCCTTTACTTGGAAAGTCCTTGTCATGCATAACCCTTCCCATACATCTCTTATGGATTCCGATGTTTTTCGTGCAGCTTCTTGGCAGGGTGTTTAACATTCTTCGTGAGAATAATCCTGAACTTGCTGGAGATAGGCGAAGGACAGTAATGAGGCCTCCTCAAGTTCTTCGTGAAGGCACAAAGAAAACTGTCTTTGTGAATTTTATGGATCTGTGCAAAACGTATGTTGCTATTTTATTGAAAATGCTTAATAGTATAGAGTAACATGATGAGAGTTTTTCACAAAACACTAGGCCTGATTTTTTACTGTCTATTTTCTTTCGTTTTAATTTTATTATTAACTCAATTAAATAAGGACACGTCATTTGTGATGTGATACTGTCCATGACGTTGTGGGGTTGGAGGAGGATCAGTTCCTAAACCAAACCCAAGTCCACCATCCATCAGTGTCAGGTTTACTCCGGAAAGAACAGAAGTTCTTATGAAGGCAGTTACTGGCAACTTAAGTGTCGTGTGAGGCAGTTATTGCAGAAAAAACTGACATGAAGAGAAATTTATTAGAGGAGCTAGGTCTGTTTTTATCTAATTGGAAAGCTAGAAGTTTGATAGATTGTATGTGTCAGTCTTTGTTTGTACTGAGTACTAGTTTGCTGAGGAGCTCTAGTATACGGAAGTCAATGAAAATCCCTTTCAATTTCTGTTACAAAAGTGGTGTTCCATCAGTATGGCAATACTGATATTTTATGTTACTGTAATATCAGAGACAGGTCATGAATATCCAATAGATGTCTTAGGTTTTTAAATGGCATATCATTAAAAACCTTTTAGTTTTCAATTTTCTTCGAATTAACATTTCATGTAGGAATGCAAAATGCTTGACCAATCTATAAATGCTTGCAAAAAAGGCGCTTGGGGGCTTTGCTACTAAACTGTTGACCGACCGTGTTCAGCTAATAATGGCTATTACCATTGTTTTTTTTTTTTTTAATTTCCTTTATTGCTGTATCTCTTTCTCAATGCTTTATTTGTCTGCATATAATAAGAAAAAAATTTACATTATATATGTTTCTGTTTTGTTAATGTTCTTCTATGCAATCTTTTAGAATGCATCGGCAGCCAGACCATGTCATGGCTTTCTTGCTTGCTGAATTGGGTACAAGTGGATCCCTTGACGGACAGCAGAGATTGGTTGTAAAGGGAAGGTTTGCACCAAAGAACTTTGAAGGAATTCTGCGACGATATGTCAGTAAGTACTTGTTTAAATTTTGATAATCTGTGGTGTTTCAGTAATAGAAAGTTGGTATATTAGTGTTTATATTGCTTTATATATTTTGGGCTGTTTTTTTTAACGAAATGCAGCCTAGCAGGACAAGATCTTTAAAACTGCCCATTGATATTTATGAGTTGACGTTGATGTATAATATTGTTTTTCTCAGATGAGTATGTTATTTGCCTTGGATGCAAGAGCCCAGATACTATACTTACGAAGGAGAATCGTCTCTTCTTTCTCCGATGTGAGAAGGTTAATTTTCTTTACACTTTTGCCTGTTTTTCTTTTTCCTCTTCTAGTTTTCATGCCAAGTGTGTCTTCTTACTCACCTAGAGACAATCATATGTCAAACACGATGTAAATGGTTTGTCTTATTTAATACCTTTTAAGCTTATACTTTTAGCATTTTATACAGTTTGTAGTGATTTGCGTAAACTTGGAAATCCATTTCATGTAGGTGATGGAAGTGTTATAATATTCCAATTTAACTTTTTCACAACCAATAAGTGGACACCCAGTTGCACTAATGAATTTTGATTGCTACTTCATCCAATTTTTGGCCAATGGTTTCTCATCATAATGCTTAAGAATATTTTTTACTCACGTCTGATCATTATTAATGTTTTGACAATTTTTGGTCAAAGAAATTTATGCTTATGTTATTTCTTACAGTGTGGATCAGGAAGATCAGTTGCTCCAATCAAGGCTGGTTTTGTTGCTCGTGTTGGCCGAAGGAACACGGGGACATGATTTGGTCCTACTTCAATAAATGTAATTGGCGGAGGATATGAACCTTTTTATGAAAGTTTTGCCCATATTTGTCAAATGTAATTGGTCTATTTTAATGCTCCAGAATTTGTCAAATCAGTTTTAACATCCGAAAATCCAGAGTTCTTCCACTTATTAACTTAAAGCGTGTGGATGTAAAGAGAAGGAGAAACGCTGAGGGAGAAACGGTGAAAAGAATTACAGTATTCATTTTCGTACATAGAAACTTGTGAAATAAAAACGTTCATTCAAGTGAATGGTGGTGACACATGGAAGTCCGTCAGAGGTCAACTCGGACATTCATAAATGTCTTTAATGGTGTTAGTTAACAGTTATTCACGCGAGACTTTGTTTTAATTTCCTTTAGTTCAGGGTTAAACAACAATTGTACACAGTAATGATTTTATATAAAATCTTAACTTCCCCATTCAGTTTCTTTTCCAAAATAACGTATTTTCATGTTGCCAGTTGGTTTTCTTGGTTGCTTCTAACATCTTCTAAATACAGGTTTAGTCATCCAAGACAACCATGATCTATCCTTGCATTATGAGTTAAGATAATTTATTTAAATTCCCCTACCTTATAACAAGCACTGAAATTTATTACGAATGGTGTGCCAATAAATCCAAGATTCCACTAGAAAATAGTGTGTTTCCCTTAATCTCAACACCAAAATTAGTTATTCAATGAAAATGAATAGTGTATATTCTTAATAATCTGAGTGCGAACTACAACTCTGATCAAACTTGTAAGGTGTAAAACAATTTAGTTTGTCTTAAAAGTTGAAGAGAAAAAGACACGGAGATCAACCGTACGACAACATGAAGGGCGGTTCATGTAAAATTCTTGTGTAGTTATGTCAACTTATGGTGATGAATAGATGATTTTTAAAACCACACATTTCCAATATTTACACCATAATAATATAAGAGAGATATATTTTTTTATTTCATTTTTTAATTAGACGTTTTATCCTTTGACAAATAAAAATAGTTTTTTATAATCTCTCTATTCAATCGTAAGTATATAATTTTTCAACTTAAAAATAATTACCTTATATATTTCCTCTAAACTATCTTTAAAAAATTATATATATTTCGAAATTGTATTATTTTAATATAATAAATAATTTGGATATACAAATGCCACGTGTGTTTCTGTTAGTTTTGAAAAGAAAGGAGTGGGACTAAATTAAAATTTACTTAAATATTCTATAAACCAAAAAGAATATTTAAGCCTAATAATTATTTAAATTGTCTTAATTTTTTCATACCCTAAATCCTAAATATTATAATTAAAATAAAAAATAGTATAAGGAAACTATTTATTTAATCAAATATATAATGCCGATTTTTTCTTTAATTTAATTAGAGCGACAATATAAAGAATTTTACTTTGTTATCTGACTATAAATTGTTGTATATAATTTTATAATAACTACACCAAGAGTAACTAATATATATATATATATATATATATATATATATATATATATATATATATATATATATATATATATATATATATATATATATTTATATATACTTTTATTCAATCATAAGCGGTAAATTTATTTATCTTTATACTAATGACATTAAAATTCATACTAAAATTATCTCTCATTAATTGGTAATATAATTTGACATTATTCATTAAACTCTTAGTTTGAAAGAAAAATAGTATGAAGAATAATTCACGGTACAAAATTTACTCTATATGAATCACTTGGACGAACATGGATTGGTATTTTAGGTATGTATACGACATACATAATAACATTTTATTGTTGTTATAATTGAATTTGTTGTTAGAGTTATTGCAAAATAACAAGAAGGAGAAATATCTAATAACCTACTGCACAACCTGTTAGCACAGTTTGAGATTTTTTCAGATGCAGTTTCGGAAGTTTCAAACGTGGAGTCAGGATCTTTGCCACATTTTGAACGTTGTCAACCACCTTGTGAACGTTGGGAGCAACCACTAGGGCGTGGATGGTGGAGGCCGTTTTGCACTACTCCTTCAAAACCCAAAACCTCTCACTTCCAACTCCTATAAATAGGAGACCTCCCCCATTCCGAAAATCACACAACTCAACATCACTTCCTCTCCTCTTCTCCTTTCTCTCTCTTTCTCTTATTTTCTTCTTTAGAGATCTTGGGTATTTTTGCTCTAAAGAGCAAACTTGCTAGTTCTGAGATCCTCAGTTTTCAACTGAGAAGTTCCTGTTGTATCCTGGGGGACTTGCGCATTTATCGTGGATAAGTCCTTAAGGACAGTGATATTTTATCACGCCTCCGGAAGTTATTTTATTAATTTTTCAGTCGTCTTTACAACAATCTTAAGGACTTATGGCTGACGGTGTGGAGATCAACAGCACTGTGCCGGATATGTCAAATGGTGCTTCCGGAACGTCAACCATCTTTGCGAAGCCATTTCCGGATGTTTCGAAGATTGAAGTCTTCTCAGGCCAAAACTTCCGACGCTGGCAGGAACGCGTGTCTACCCTGTTAGACATGTACGGAGTTGCTTCTGCACTTACGACGTCCAAACCAGACACCAGTACTCCTGCGAAGCAAATTGAAGATTGGATTCATGCAAATAAGGTATGTCGTCACACCATGCTCAGTGCGTTATCTAACGATCTGTTTGATGTGTATTGCTCCTACAAGGAAGCAAAGGAAATTTGGATTCTCTTATTCTCAAATACACTGCCGAAGATGTCGTCCGACAAAGATTCGTTATCGGAAAGTACTACCGCTGGGAGATGATAGAGGACAAAGACATCAAGATTCAAATCAATGAATATCACAAGTTACTAGAAGACATCAAAGCAGAGAATATCGTTCTTCCGGATAAATTTGTTTCAGAACTTCTGATCGAGAAACTTCCGCAGTCCTGGACAGACTACAAACAGCAGCTAAAGCACAGACACAAACAGATGTCGCTGCCAGACCTCATCACTCATATAATTATTGAAGATACCAACCGGAAGGAGTGTGCTACTGTAAGAGGTAAGGCTTTATCTGCAAAAGCAAATATGATAGAAGACAGACCAGCTCCAAAAAGGTACGAGAAAAAACCTGATCACAAGAAAAATAAATCTAATTTTTCCCGTCCCAGTGGACCCAAACCCACCTTC
>Ga0209489_103293_pt1 | contig 31733 bp, 13 predicted proteins | sample SiratrowhiteBW_FD_187527 | JGI IMG/M metagenome (GOLD analysis project Ga0209489, IMG submission 187527) | Root nodule microbial communities of legume samples collected from California, USA - Siratro white BW (SPAdes) (version 2) | ecosystem: Host-associated > Plants > Roots > Nodule | place...
TTTTTTTTTATAAATAATGTTTTCTGTTACTAAATAGTTTACATTAATTTTATTCTCTCATCTCTTCAGCCAAGCACACAATAACAATAACAGATATTTGGTTTTCAGTATACTAGAACGATTTGAGTCACCAATCCTTTCCTCGAATTCTAATAATATTATAAAAGTTATGTAAGAGAAAATAAAGTGGATGAAAATAATAATAATAATAATAATAATAATAATAATAATAATAATAATAATAATAATAGAGACACATAAATGAATTGAAAATAAAAAATAGAAAAATATAAATATAAATAATTAAAATATAATAAAAACAGTAAAAATATTCTTTATCCAACCAATCATCAATATTATTTGTACTTTCTTATTTCTACAATCCCATGTCTTTTTCTTTTTTCGTTTTCTTTGATCTCTATATTAACCTCTCTTTAAGAGTTTTTAAAATATTATATTTGCACTATCTGTAGTTATACTAATACACCCTATCACTTATTAAAAACATTGGATATAAATACATCATACTTTATTAAATGAAATTATCGTTAGTCTTTTTTTAATTAATAGATATAGAGTTATGAAGATGTATGATTTGCATTTAATTTTGAATTTTATGAGTAAAAAAATATAGTGTCATTAACAGAAAATGCTATATATATATATATATATATATATATATATCAAATAACACATATGTGCCCAATACAATAACACTCCTATCATCATGTACATATTACTTGTTGAATTTATCTTACTTTCCTCTAATAAGGAAAGACTTGTTCACTTTATCGAAGATATGTCACTTAACAATATAAGAAGATTTTTCTTTCTATCTCTCTCAACCTCTCATTACTTACCATATTTCTTTTCTTTTTATTCAACCATCACATGTTCCAAACATCACCATGTATCACCAGCTACCTCAACTCTCTTAAGCGATTATCCTGTCATTTGAGTATTGAAATCTCATAGGAAGAAAAATTTGATAAGAGTCTATTTATTAACTTGACTAGATTTCTTTATCATTCTAGAAGTTATAAAACAAGATAAATCTTAAAGATCTTCAATATTGAACACAAATTTAATCCATAAGAATTATATAAGTACAAAAGTTTATATTTAAAAAGAGAAGAAAAGATGAACATGAATATCAAATAAGAATAAAAACAAACAAGTAATAATATAGAGCAAGTTGAATTCGGGAATTCTGAAAAAATTAACAAAAAAGTAATAGAAAGAAATAAATTAGAAACTGATGGAAGATATCACTATTTGAAAGAGCTTTAAGATAAATATTTATAAAGTTGGCACTTAATCTAATAAGGCAAAGTAAAGTTCAAACAAGAATTAACATAGTTATCTCTCTTTCAAAAAAATTGTTAAAAACTTCAATTAATATTCAATATGCAAAAGTTGTTTACAAAGAAAATTGTTGAATATTTGTATATTCTGCATATGAAATTCATAAACTAGAAACATATAAAATGTGCCTAAAATTAAATAAAAATTCACATATAGAAACCTAAAGTCGCAGTTAAAAATTTTAAATAAGAATAAGGGAAGAATTTAATTATAAAATTAAAAATCTAGATTAGACCAATGATTAGTCCATGCTTATGATGGTGGTTGAGCAACTTTGAGCTGTGTATGCAATGATTACTCACTCAATGTATACTCAAACAATGTATGTAGAAATTTATAAGTAGGAATTGTCACTACAATTTTTCCAATTATACTATGTCTTAATTATTAATTAAAACTCCAAGTTTAATGTAAATAATTGTTATAAATCAATTTAACTCAAAATACCTAGTTACCTCAACATCTAAATACAACTTACCATAATTTAACTCACTGGCGGAGACTCCTACCTCAATTCTCAACATACATAAATAAATTCCAATACATCCAAGTCAACTTTAAGTAGATGCAATTGTTATTTGAAGGTAATTTATAATGCAAGTAAAAGCTCCTCTCCAATTCAAACCTTTCAGTAGATTGACTCAACTTTTCAAACTGTAACCTACACCATCAACATCCCTATTTTATCATAACATTGCTACCTTCCATATTTCAAATCTTAAGGACAATAAAGAAAGAATTGAATTAATTATAGACTAAAACTTTATCCTGATTAAGGTTCTAATCAACCTGTCTTAATCAACTCCCAATTGTCTTTGTAAAAATATATTATATGAACTGAAAAAATGACTTCTTAGTTTAAACTCTAAAAAATATAAAGTATTTTATTTATAGAAATGAAAATTTTAACGAAATAAAGTATAAAACTATTATAACTTTTTTTATAGATTATTTTTACTTTTCCTCTATTGGAAAAATTATATATAAAAAATTAGTTCTTATAAAAGAATTTCAAGTATTTGTGAATGTGCAATTATAATTTTTGTTATCTAAATTTAGTTTATTATTTGACTTTTCATTTAATTTAGTCGTCCAAAGTTTTTTTTATCACCATTTTCAATATTGATTATTCCATTCGTTTCCAAAAACGCTTCTCTAACATCAATTTTTCTATCAACGTTTGTTGATTTAAATTATGTTTTAGTGTTTGACGAAAATTTGAGCTCATGATGAACATGGTGTCATTGATGACATTGGATGCTTGATATTTAATCAATAATAAATGTTGGATGTCCAAACTCGAGAACGATGTAAGAACAAGATGCTATAGTTTGTGATAACAGTTTTGAGACTTTTTAGATGATATATTTTAACTGTAGAGTGAAAAGGAGGAAAAGAAGAAGTCCAAAATGTACTACTATACTTATGAAACCTTTGTTCAAGTTAATTAGAAGAGTTATTATAAAAAATAGGTCGGCACGAAAAATATTTAGCGTATTAATTTGAATAAAAAATTATTAAAAGAAAACATTGATAAGAAAATAATTTTAATATTAAAAAACAGAGGGTCAAATTGAGCCATAAGTTATTTTGAAAGATGAAAATCATAATTTTATTGTTTTTTTTAAAAGATGAATTAAAGAAAGCTATTTTGGATTATTTAAATTGAACAATGAATTATTTTACAAAGTATTGTATAAGTTGTAGAAATTTTTTTGAAGAGAATAATTTATTACATAAATTTAAATAATTGTTTTGAACTTTACATAAAAAAAGTATTTTAATCGGTCCTAATTTATCATTAAAGTAATTTTTATTTTTTCCGTTAAAATAGGCATGAATTACCTAAATCCATTTATAAAGTAGAATATTGATATATTTCTTACAGGTGTATCATCAATTGGGTGTATATACATATATATATATATATATATATATATATATATATATATATATATATATATATATATATATATATATATATATATATATATATATGATTAATTTTCACATAAATAAATATTAGCTAAAATAGTATAATTGCAACATGTGCAATTCCTAAATTTGTTAGGAATTGTTGAAAGGAATATTTAAAATATTCTTTCAAAGTTGTTATCAAAATAGAGTTCAACACTTATTTTTATTGAAGTTTCTTCGAGAAAGGATGCATTTATTTTTCCAATTCCTTTTACACAAGATACTTACCCTGACCAACCTTCCCCCTTTTGATTTTTAATTCTGAAGATATTGAAGAATTAGAATATGTAATCTTTGTATTTATGTTTTGATGAAGAATAATTATTACTTTCACAATTGGTTCTATGTGTATTAAATTAGGCATTCCAAGTAGCATAAGTTTGATTCATTATTTAATTCATGAAAATGCTTTTAGAAAAGTGTTAGATTAAGTCATTGGATAACAGATTCATAAATTTCAAATCTGTTGAATTCAACTCTATCTCAATATATGATAAAATAATATTATTTACTTAATAATTTTATCATACAAAATAATTAAACTCTATCTTTCTTTTTTTGTTTCTGGAATTCATGTTATTCCTCAATACCGACCTTAAAACAAAGTGAGATGAGGAGTTTGGTTTCCCTGAAAGTTGGTTTAGCTCAATTGTATGTCAAGAGTATTTTACCATGTGAATATTACATATGCAAGTATTATAAGTATTATAAAAAACATTAAACATATTTATTTGAAGTATTATATTTCATAAATATTTTTTTAAAATACTTAACCCAATAACTCAACTAAAGATTGGATTATTAACTAAAAAAATATAAATCTAATTCAACAAAATCCCCTGAAACTTAATTATACTACATTAAAAACTAAATTAAACTCGAAGCAATCCAGACCATTTATATTCCAACTGTTTATGGTTAAAGTTTAAAAATAATAATATAGACTTTTCAACCGCTTGAATTTAATCTACTAATTATTACTAGATGAATATATGTAATAACGATTGCGTGTAATTTTTTTATTATACTATCTTATTTTAATGTTTTCAATTTTACAATATTAATTTAATCTTATATAGTTATTTAAATAAAAATATATATTATTTTTTCATTTAACTTGTAATTCATAATTTGAATGAAGAAAATTATATACATGAAAAAGAGAGAGAAAAGTAAAATTATAATATAATACTGGTGTGAATGGATAATTTATCTTTACTATTTTCTTATTGTTGTTTAAATAATAAAATAATAATTCTGAGATTAAAATATTAAAAATTTAAAATATAAATAAAAGTAAAATTGGAAGCAAGGAACTCTTTTTTAATAAATGTTTTAGAGAATTATTGATTATATAAAATTTGAAAATTCATATGATATTAATTATAGTTAAGAAGAAGAAAATTCAAAAAGTAATAGTAATATAAGATAATAATAGAAGGGAAAATGGGAAGTTGAAGCAAAATTTGTTGTTTCCAGAAAGAGAACGTGTGGCACACGTGCCCGTTCACATTAACCATAGCGCGTGCGCCAATATCGTTAGTAGTATGAAGTTGGGGTTGACCTTAAACATTGAGCATTCATAACCAAAGTTATTATAAAAATTAATTATCGATAAAAATATTAATTTAATATTAATAGGGACGGTAGCAATTTAACCTATTTTTATAAATTATTATTTTTATTTTTAAATAATTTATGCTCATAGAATATATATTAAAGTAATATTTATTTTAAACATATTCTAAAGACAACTAGTTGAATAGTTTGTCCCCATGTTTGAATTCAACGAGATTTTGGTCTTCTAAATTTTAAGAAATTAATTTATTATTTCAAATTAATAAAAAAATATTTTTAATCTTTCAAACATAATATCTGAAGATTAAAATTATTTATTTAAAAATTAAGAGACTAAACAAATTTGATTAAATCTGAGAAACCAAAATTGGGTTTATTTTCTGGGACTAGAAATGTAATGAAGTCAATTTTAAAGTACATTATTAGGTACCTTAAGAAAATTAAATTTTATTTCTGGGAGAAGTTTGGTCTTTATTCTCTATATAATATAGAAAATTATACGAAAAGAAAGTAAAAAATTAGAGTGAACTAAGATTTTTTATAAATTAGAACGAGTTTATATATTATCAAGTTAGAATCAATCTTCAAAGAAATAAAATATTTTTCTTATAAAAATTAAAGTATGAAATTTTAACATATAAATTATTTTAATTTACTATATATCTTCTTATAAAAGTTGAAGTTGCATTCATGAGAACGAGCCATATAAATGATTTCAATTGAAGGTTTTGTAAAAATTTGCCCAATTAAAAATCATTAAAATATAATTTATATCGGCTACTGTATTATTAATATATAGAATTTTTATCAACACAATAATTAAATCATAATAATATAGATTAACTTGATTGTTTATATAAATTTTTTTTGCAATCAATATTAATATAAATTACATCATAATTTCTCTTCTAACAATAGTAGGTCGCCTTTGGATTTGACACATTTGAAGTTTATAACAATTGATTCAAAAATTCAAAAATAATATAATAGTGTGGGTTAATATTTATATATTTGTCTAAAATTTAAGTAGGTTAACAAAAATGAAAGACGTGAATTTTTCTAGTAAATATTAGCATTTTGAAAACTTTACCGTAAGAACTATTTTTTTCTTTTTTATTAGAGTCAAGGGTCACCTGTTTAAATAGTTCTTAGGAGCCATTTTAGATATGCTTTTGTTTTTTTGGTCTAAGATCACCATTTTTATCTGACGAAAATATGTATATGAATATGTTAGTGGTTGATGATAATTAAAGTTAAAAGAAAAATGAGAGAGTTGACTATTGTTATTCAGTTGTCCTTAATATATAGTTCATTTTCTTGGTAGTGTTATTAAGTTTTTGTTACCTTTATTTCGGTTCTGACTTCATACTCTTCAGCAATTTTCTTACGTAGAATGAGTAAATTAAGAGAACATTTGACTTTAATTTTATTTAAAAATATAATAGTAACCTTGAAATTTTATTTACAAATTTTGGAGATAAAATTATTTCACAATATTCTCCATCTACTACAGGAGTCTTTTTTGTTTTTTTTCTTTCGTTTTTCAGTAGAGATAATTTTATTTGACTAGAGTTAGTTTTTCAATCATTCATAACTTGAAAACTCGTTAAAAAAAAGGAATCTTGCTATTTATATATACACTAATTGAAGTCATTTAGCTCAAATCAGAAAAAAAGAGTCATTAACCTCACATAAAATGAGTTTACTTTTTTTTAATAAACTATTTTGCTGTTAAATGAAAATTGATATCATGACCGAACTTTTATATATATATATATATATATATATATATAAGTATTATTATTTTTTTACCATCTATCATAAATTCATTTAATTTGGTTTTGATAACAACCGAACTTCTAAGTAGAGCACATGAAAACAACCTTAATACCCACCAAACTTTCTTAAAGTTTTTCCTTATCATAATAAAATAAAGAATAGAGTTTTATATGATTTAAAAGGACTTGTTCTCTTGTGTGATTCAAGGATTATGTTTTATGTTGATTTAATATCGTTGTGTTTAAAGTTTTAGCATATTCATGCATTTTTTATATTATATTTAGATTTATATTTATGTCTAATGTCTATATTTAAATTTATGTTTTTATTGCACAATGGGATGAGCAAGTTTCATTTTTTTGTTGTTGGAAAAGTGTACATATTTAATATTTCATTAATTTCCAAAAAAAAAATGTCTGATAAAAGACATGTCCAATAAACCAAAGAAGAAATTGAATGTCTTTTTAATTTTTGAAGTAAGATAATGTCCACTTTTAGTTATTTTATTGAATCAATAAAGTGAAGATTTATACGAATTAATTCTAATGTTTATTATTGAAACCTCACCCTCTTCCCCATCTGGTGTCTCCCCACTAAATTGTGGATAAGGGTTTGTTCATATTTAAGTGATGTGAAGATTTTGAAGAAGAATGTGAACCCAACAAGTGTGCACACTTGATATACTTGGATGGGGTTGTTCTGTGTTTTAAGAAGAAGCTTTAGGTGGGTCGTTATGTTAATTTGGCACCTTTGGATTCATCCTAGTTCAAAAGATATCCTTTTAGGAAATGGATGGACACAAAAAGAGGATTTGGGTGACAAATTGATAAAACTTTAGTGCATAACATACATGGCACCTTGCTGGGCCATACCAATTACTAAATTTGGTTCTGGTATACATCCCTTTTGGTCTCACTTAAAAAAAAAGGTTATCAGCATAATTTTATTATTAAGTAAAAATTCTCACACTAAATGAAATATAAGCTTTTTTATATATTTAAAAAATAATAATATTAAGTTATGAATTTAAATTTAATTCATTCGGCAAGGTATTAATTTATCTTTAATTTTTAATACTTTTCTACGTTGAAACATACATTTTATACGTGCAACTAAATATTTGTTAATGATCTTGATAACAAATAACATAATAAAGTAACAAATTTTATTAAAATATGTTCCGATACTTTATTAAAAGATTTAAATCTAATTCACTATAAAAACTGACTTTTTTAAATAAAAAAATTACTTTTATTTAGATACCCTAAATTAATTTTATTTTTAATCGAAATATATAAAATCGAAATTTTATTTTTAAAATGTATATTTTTTTCTTTTGTTGAGACATTTTGAATGAAAATGAAGGAGATTATCTAACACACACCCTCCCCCATAAAAAAAGTCAAAGAGTACAAAATTTGTCCTTCACTTACCATTTATTTGAATGTCGGCTCATACACGTGTATACTTTTTCTCCACTTTTTGCCGACTAGCACCAACTGCCAGTGGAGGTTCTCTCCACACACAACACTTGCGCCGGCAACTTTATGCTTTCACATCTTCCATTTTTTTTTTATATTATTTAATTACTAAAATAAAATGTAAAATGTTTTTAATGCTTTAATTAATTTCCCAACCTTTATTAGATAGAGAAAATGGAAGGAATTATTCAAAGCGCTTTATATTAAATCTAATTTATTAGAGCTACTTGGTAAATAAGGAGAGAAGTTGAAGAGGTGTGAGGTGTTCAATAAATCACCACCGACTGACTCTCGTATGGCGGCGCCTGCGAACAATTTGGACCTTTCCATCGCTTCGTATATAAGAAACATCTCACAGGGTTCTCGGATTGAAAGGGTGTTTCTGCATGCACAAAACCTAAGCCAAGTGTCTCTCTTTTTGTTTCCACGTGTTTCGTTAAGGTGGCGAATCCAAGAGAGAAGAACGAGGTTGCCAACAACAACGACGACGACGGAGGGATGATGATGAACAGCCCTGCATTGTCAAGGCTTTTTCCGGGTATGAATAGGGAGAGAGAGATGTCTGCTATGGTCTCAGCTTTGACCCACGTCGTCACCGGAGAGGTTCCGACAACCACTGATTCTACAATACCCTCTTTACCTTCTTCGTCTAACTATGCTATTGGCACCTCTTCTCACAAGAGAACTAGGGAACAAGATGCACCATGCTTCTCGCAAGCCTCTTCTGTACCAAGAAGTAAGCACCCTACTTTCTTCAATTTTCTCTATTTGTATGTGTTGTTTTGTTTTGGTTAGAACTAACGAGATACGTGTGAATACAGGTGGAGAATGTTCAAACAATTCGAGAAGCAGAGTGAGAAGGGAGATGGGAAATGCTGTGTATGAATACAAGACGACGGAGAATGTGAGGAGGGATGAGGAGAGGAGGAAATACAGAGGAGTGAGGCAGAGGCCGTGGGGGAAATGGGCGGCGGAGATAAGAGACCCGTTCAAGGCGGCGAGGGTGTGGTTGGGGACGTTTGACACGGCGGAGGCGGCGGCTAGAGCGTACGATGAAGCTGCTCTTCGGTTTAGAGGAAACAAGGCGAAACTGAACTTCCCGGAGAATGTGACTCTCCGGCAACCCGAGTTTAGTGTTTCGAATTCTGCCACTTCTCATGTGTCCACTAATCCGGTTGTGCATGCGCCATCTTTTCTACCTTCTCAAGGTGCCGCCACGAACGTTTACGAGTATTTTCAGCTCTCGGGGTTCCCCACCAACCTTTATAATGATAGGACGCTTGTCACGTCTTCCATGGCTTCTCATCTTCACTCTTCTTCCTCTTCTTCTGCGTTTCTAACTTCTTCGCAGGACGCTTCACTTTCTTCCTTTTATTCTACCCAGATACCACCTTGGTCGGCTTCTGCTCCTAGCTCTTCTTCCTCAGGATGATTCCTTTTCTTTGTTTCTTCTCTCTCTGTATTTTTCTTCTTTCAGTATACCTCTTCATGAATTTTTTTAAACCATTATAGTCAATCCAGTTCTGATTCATTATTTTGGCTGACGATGTTTGTGGAGGAAAATAAATCGCCATGTTTAAACAAGACTTTTAGTACAGTTTAACAGGTTCATTTAGTGATAAACTTGACACATTTTTTTCACTACACTGAATTCTAAGATTTCTTGACTATATGCATTAATAAATAAATCCCTGGACTAATTTTTCAAATTATACATGTCATTTTGCAAATAGTCTTTTATTTAATTTTCTTTTCGACTAAAACTCAGGCTTTAAAGTAATTGATGTCTTACTCCAAAAGGAACAAAGAAAATAATATTTCAGGCATAATATAAGGTGGAACCTATATGAAGGTAAAAACTAAACCGCGCTTGAAATCTTACTAAAATGAAGTAATTACAGTATATATAATATAATCGCTGGCTACTTGTTCTGACATTGCATGTTAGTAACGCTGAGAGAAAAATGCTTTGACATTTTGTTCCATCAAGCGCTTTAATAGTGTAGCCTTGAATTTCTTTCTACAAAGGCAACGTCTTCCAGATCTTGCAAATTCTTTTCTTCCTTTTAATTATCCAAAAGTCGTTATCACAATGAGATTCAAACATTCATTCGGCGTATTATTATATTCACCTAGTTCAACTTAGAAGTTTCGTTCAAACAAGCTCGTGGAGAAATGGTCGAAATGCCTCCTTTAAACACTCGTATATACAAATATTCAAGTTACGGTAAGATGAACCATACACTAAAGTTTAAAAGAGCAAACCCTCAACTTGACTGCAAACATCCTGTGGTTTGGTTACGTAAGCATCAATTTGTTCACAAAGTAAAAGTTAATGGGCAGAACGTACGTACACACACGTGAAGATCATAATAAAACAGGAAAACAAATTTAGTGTGAACCAAGGTTGGCAGAGCCTTACTATTATAATGCTTCTTTGCGTCTGAGCAAAGTAACTCAAAAATAAATTTCATTTTAAAGCCTCCTTTATCTTTATACACGTCTCTCTCACAATCCAGGGAGGGAAAACACTATACACACTTAAGCCACACGTAAGAACTCGGTGGCGTGTAAAACACCGAAAACAATGATAATGCTGTGCAAGTAACATAGTCGTTCAAGCAATTATAACTTTTACACAACATTGACTCAATCGTTTATTATGAACTTTAATTATTATTTGAAAAAAAGGCACTTGCGTTTATGTTGAGTAATTGCACAGCCATATTTTGACCTTTTAACTTATTTTATATTGACAAAATTTAATTAGTCTTTAAATTGAGCGGCACTGATCCCAGGCAAATTCACTATCATGGTCATGCAAAATGGTGACCAAACTGATTTTTCACGGCAAGATCCATGTCCCAGGTCAAACTACGAAAAAAAAAAAACTAAATTTCCACCATTAAAAAACAATTACACTTTGGTTAGAAGTAAATTAGGATGCGTCGATTTATTTGTGACGAAATAGTGAGACATAAGAATTTGGGAGATCCTACGTTAGTACCACCAAACGGGTAAAATCTCGCTCTCCCGTGGGTGATAAGGGATATTTTTTATTACTAGTAAACTAGTAAATATGACTCATAACAAGTACCTGGAGAAGATTGAAAAAGCGATTTTCAGAAGTACACAATTTTTTTATTCATTTCAGTATACATACATGTTACAAATGTTGTCTAGTTAAAACTAGTTTTCAATGTAAAAAAATGGCAATCGATTATCATATATTTTTTTTAAACTAAACACCTTTGGTTTTCCCTATTTCTCTTTTCCCTTCCTATTTCCATCCCATCCTGATTCCTACCCTTTTTATTCTTTTCTATCAAACACACCCTTGACAAACTCCAAATTTCTGCCACTCGAACAAAAGAAAATTCAGCTAGCAAAATGTAAAGGAGAAAAATAACAAGACACCCGCATCCAAAATGCAGAAGAAACTGGAATAGTGAGCCCAAGGAATGAGGGAGAATTGAAAGGACAAAAGAATATCAGCACTCATTCTCTTCCCACTGACCTACAAACAAGACCGTTCAGGATCCTGTCATAAGTCGGTGGTAAGGTATGCACCATTAGTATACAACCCTAAGAAGCATATATCAGCTCTACCCTAATTTCATCATTGACAACAAAATGGTAAAAGAAAGCATGGTCGTTTAATCCAATACCTAACCAACCTAATCAGCAACAATTCAAATGAACATCCTGTCAAGGCAACTTCAGTCCAAAATAACATCTCTATGGGGGTTCTCCTGCAGTTACCAGGTAGAAGCATTGTGATCGATAGTAATGGAAAAAGTTTAGCAATGAACCATGATACTTTCATATATTGCAAAAATTATGTCCATATATTACTTTCATGAGAACCTTTGGAAGTACCTGTAACTTTTAATAGTGGCATAGATCTTCTTAAACCTTCAAGGCGGCCTTATGCACCATGGTTTCCTTGTGTATTTGATGGCAGCTCTTTTCCACAAGATCAAGCAGTCTCTCCAAGTTTGCAGCCCATGAGTTAAGAACATCGTTGCTATCCTTGGCTCTTTGGAAACAAACTATTCCAATGGGTCTATCAATTTTCGCCACCAATGCCTTGGACACAACCATATCTGAAAGATGCTTCTCAGCTTCCTAAAGTTTGCAAGGAGAATTAGTTACAATCTTCAAAACGAAAGACGAAATTAGAACAGTTTGCAACATCTGTATTCGTAGATAGATCATTAAGAAACAATATAACGATCGGTTTGAGGGGCAAATGTACTATTAAGATCTTTTAAGCTGTGGGGCAATACCTATTAGAAATCTGTGCAGGAAACACACATTTATATAATATTAGGAAGTCCAAATAGAATATTTGTTTTTTTTTTTTTTAAGTTCTGATTTACAATTTTGGTCCCCTTCTTTTTTATCATGATTCAGTCCCCACATTTTAGAAAATCTGCAATTTTGATTCAATCTTAATTTTTCATGTTTAATTTTTTATTTTAAAATTTTATTAATTGAACTATTTGTCAATGGAACTTTTAAGGAATATCTCGGATATGGGGTTCAATTGAACCAAAAGAAAAGGTATGCAAAATTGACAGTTAGACCAAAATTGTGGATTTACAAAATATGGAGTAAAATTCGTAAAAATAAATAAAGGAGACCAAAATCACGAATCAGGAATCAAAGGTGAGACCAAAGTTGTAATTTAGCCTATTAAGGCAAAGAGAGCTTATATGTAGCTCCATTCCTGAATAAAGCAGCATATAACATGAAACTACCTTACCACAGGTTATTGTTAAAGAACTGAGATACTTATCTGAAAAGCTAGAGGCTTACCCAAACACAATAAAAACAATCATTTCCCACAGATAATCTTTCAGCACATAATCATTACCAGTATTACTAACCTGAACACTGAGACACAAAAGCTCTGCAAGTCTCTTCAAAGTAATCCTTGCATAGTATTTTGATATTACAAGAATATTCTGACAAGGTAAACGAAAACACACCACATTAATGCTCACATCCTAAATTAAGAAGTGTCAAAAACTGAAAAAGGTATCCGCAAAACACCTCCCAAGCCATTTGGAGGGAGGGAAGGAACAAAAGAAATATTATAACAATGTGAGGGAATTACATGTTCAATTACTCTTTCCCTCAGATCTTCTGCTGCTTTTTCACCCAAACTCTTTCCAAGGTTATTCTCATTCTGAAATTCATCCTTGTATGATTCCCAAAGAGTTGTCCACTGGATAACCTCCATAGTGACCAACTGTTTCAACAGTAACCTACAACATGATGTGTAACAGGTGCATCAAATGAGAATGAAAGCATGACTAAAATGTCTAACAAGACACAAGCCCAAGATTAGGATGGCGTACTTAAAGTTTGGAATCTCAGACAAATTCCTATCCTCCAAGGTGGAATTGAGAAGACTTGACTGCATTGGATCATGTGGTGATAGAACCAAGTACCAGCATATTTTCCTCAGGATCTATGTGTAAGGAAAATATTCAGAAAAAAAAAAAAAAAAGAAACCCAATCTGACAATAACAGATAAATCAAATAAGTAGAAAGGAACCCTACTGGAATCCACTCAGCGGGGTTTTCTTTGACAGATGGAATCTCATATATTGCCTTGTAGCATCGGCAAATTTCAAGATAATCATTTTGATGGGAATAGTACCTTCAAAATAAACAGAAATCATCACAACACAACCAAAAAATATGATCGGCCTGCAAGCATCATTGGAAGTAGGCATAAAAGGAATGTAACAGCCAAAGCAAATGAAACAAAAAAACAACCATTAACAAAAATCTTTGCAGATCATTGAAATTGATTTTGAAAAATAGAACCAAATTAAAAAAAAAGCTGAGTGCTAGTTTATAAGAATTGAACAGAGTATCCAATTGGATAATGACAAACAGAAAATAAAAGTCATTTGATAACAGTCACTAAATGAAAGTTAAATAATGTTGTTTTGAAAGGGTGTCAACTTCAGTGTTCACAACATAACGTATTTACAGAATAATAGTATTTCTCAAAACAATAATCAAGAGTTAAAACGGCATCTTTATGTTTGTAAGGTAAGGAAAAAATAGAACCAGTATCCTGTTGATTTAAAGAAATGATTCCTTATATTTCTAAGGTCAGTCAATTCATGATACAGTTAGCATCATACCAGGACTGACAGCTGTGCATGACATAAATTCTACAGTTGTTGAGTTGGTTTAAATATGGTAAGAAAGGGATATGCTTTTGATAAAAATGTTACACCAGACCCATAACTAAAAAATGTAAATTAATTAGTTAGAAAGAAATAAGTGATTGCCAAATAATGTCAGTTAAATATCTAGAAGAAAGTAAGTGATATCAACAGTAATCAAGGTTGTCAAACTCAAGAGTTTAAGTAAACTAGTGAGAGCTTCAAATACTCAAATCACAAACTCAATTTGTAAACTCGTAAGAGTTTACTGCACATAAAAAATTATTAAAATACCTATAAATAATATAATAATTTAATATTATGTGATGCTATAAATAACCTTTTAGATTTTTTTACTATATTATTAGTTTATCATATTAATATATTATACATATTTTTAAATATTTTTTTTATATTTTTCTGATATTATCCTTTTATCATTACTCTAGTTGATTATATGATAGCTTATGCTTTACATAAAATAAAGTTGTTGGACTTAAATGGAGGCCCAACGGTCCAAGATAGCAAGAGAGGAGTAAAAATAAAAAAAGTTAAAACACTAATATGACTTAACCCTCTACTTTTTAGCTTGTGCCGCCACCCCATATTTGAAACTAGAAAGATAAAGAGAATGGGAGCTGTGAGATGGCAAAGTGGTAGAGGAGAACTAGATGCACAACAGCGCAGAGTGGAGCAGAAGCTAAGAAAACACCAAGAGAGATTTGTTGGTGCGACAGAAGAACCCAACATCAACACCCAAAACAGACAGAAACTTACAAGAGAGAACCAGCTAACCATGAAATTTTTACCAGGTGCATTATGCATAAATCGTGACCTAGAAACAAACAATCCAATGGCAATTTTGACTTTTTCCTAATGTCCAAATTTTTACTTTACACGAGCCTACTAAAAAATGATTGTACATGCGAATTAACTAGATTCAAGGGTGTGGGGGAACGTAAACTCAGGACGAGTTTATGAGTTCACTCACGATTTTGATAACCATGAGTGTAATGTGATCTACTAAATTTGAGATCAGTACTTCATGGCAAGGTCATCATTCAAATTAAAAATTATGCTTCCTACAAAAGTCAAAGAAATTGTTCAGATTCATCACAATTATATTTATTACACAAAAAACTATCCAAAACCTAAAACATCCTGTTTCACTGAATATCATGTACAAGTGCATATGTACGCCAGCTAGCAGGAAACTCAACAGATCAACCTCCCTTGTCCTTTAAAGTAAGCCATGGCAATGTGAACCTATATTTGAGATATCAATTTTACAACTCAACAAATCATTCTTTCATGATAAAACTTAAAAAATGAAGAGGCTCATTGCAGTGTGAACCTATATTTAAGGTATCAACTGTATAAATTTCACCTCTGACCGCACACCTAATTACAACAACCGTTTGTTACAAACAAAAAAGCAAGGATTTCCCGGATCGAAGCAAGTAAACACTTGTGTCATCTCCAAGTCTATCCATCCTCAATGGAGCTTAAATTAGATAGTGTTTAACCAAACTTCTTTTTGAGCTTCTCTTCTCCTTAGAAGGAGAAATCATGCCAACCAAACAATTTTGAAAAGATCTTAAAACTATAAGTAGCTTTTTTCAAATGAATAAAAGCCCAAAAACAGAGCTTCTATAGGACCTAATTATAGTATTTTTCAACTTTTATGCTCTTTTTGGATCAAGAGTGACAGATAAGAAAGAGAGGGATAGAAGTAAAAGAGAAGCAAGGAAGAAAATGTGTTGTTTGAAAATGTTTTTCTCCTCTAGTTTGGAAAAGTGAAAGCAAAAGACGAAATAATGTATAAATTGCAAACAAATAATAATTAAAAAAAATAGAGTTAGCAAAAAAATATTTAATTTTTTGCTATATTATTTTTTTTCTTAACATAAGTTATTTCCTATTTATTTTTATATTATGAAAAAATCTTTGATGTTTTTTGAAAAGTGAAGAGCTTGTCCCCATAACTTTTGCAGCTAGTTTGATGGGAAAAGATTTTATATGTGGGAGCCACAAAAATTTCCTCTTTAATTTCTCCTCTTAAACAGGATTTCATATTTCCATTCTATCTTCTTCCTTTCCATTTCCTTCCTCTCTATTTATAGTCAAAACTTGTCCAGACACTTAGGTTTCGTTTGGTTCAAACGATTGAAAGTTATCGAGCGAAGAAAGAAGAAGAAAGTGGGAAAAAACGAGGCATGAAAACGTGAAAAACGACAAAAAAAAACTCTGCAAACTTCCCCCTCTCTCCAGCAAAGATTTGTTTGGATAGGGGGCGAGTTACTGTTAATTGATTATAATTAAATTAAAACATATAAAATCATAAATAATAATTATAATAATAGAAATAATAAAATTATATTAAAATATTTGTAATTATAATAATATTTGTAATTTTACAATTTATATATTAAAAATATTAAAATATTTATTATATCTATCCTATCATTTACAAACTTTTACCAACTTTCAACTCAAATCTTACTATCTTTTCCTTAATCCAAACAACCAAACTTTCTACACATTTTCATCTCAAATCTATTCTCTAATCCAAACACACCCTTAATATCCCATGAAAAGTGAAGAGCTTTAAATCTACCCTGTTGTACCCTCCACAGAAAAAAAAAAATGTAGAAAGAGGCTCAACAAATTCCTTTCAATTCTAGACCATCAAACCAACTACAACAATGAAGACTTGAAAGGAAGCCTGAGAATCCAAGTTGCTTTTTATCTTAATACAGAATCCAAATCCCCACATAAAACTATAGTTTCCTAGATCAAGTTCAAAAAATTGAAAAAGAAAAGATTGAAAATCACTTATTTATATGCGGAAGCAGAACTGAAAATATGAGCAAGAAAGATGGAAAAAGTTCTTCAATAGTAAGTTTGTCACCAAAGTGCATGAACTAGTAAGAGACATATACCCACCCTTGAATTTATAGGATTTCTCTTGCGATAGTGGCACTATTTACCACTACTGATAAATATGATGTAACAGAAGAACATTTATATTTTAACACCCCACATCAGGAAGCAGACTGAATTGAGCAATCAAAACAAGACAGCAAGTAGGGAATCAGTTACCGAATCATTAGTTCATAATAGATCCGCTTCAACTCTGGTAGAGATGGTATATCTGCAGGAGCTTCTTCAACAACACTATCTCCTTCTTTAGGCTTTTTATTTTCGTTTGAAACATCAGCATCAAATACTCTCGTACTAATCTTTCTTGAGAGTATCTGAGCACGAACATAGTCGTTGCAGTCTAGACATAAACGAACCTGCACCACAAGTAAGCAAGAGAATTACAAATCAGCAAAATTAGTGGCCAAAATGAATTTCATTATTTAAGTATAACGTAGAATGTGCAGTACTTGTTCAAGAATGAAAGCAATTTTCTCAGTTTTCGCCATGGCACCAAAAGTTTCTACCTGTTAAGAGAACCAATCATGTAAGTCACCTGACAGCTAGTTCCATTAGCCAGTAACATACCAAAATCAAAGGTGCATAATAAAAATCCATCACAACATTTAATATTCACACTGACCGCAATTTCTTGCATCAAATCAGCAGCTTCGGCAATATTTCCTTGTTCTTCCTTAATTTTTGCAAGTTTCTTGATCAGTCGAGCTCTCTCAATCTCAACATATATCTAACAGATGATACAAATACAGTACAATGTATATTAAATATGCATCTCATCTTATTAGACTACATTGTTGGACAATAAAAGGAATCAGGAGTGAAAACATCGTATGCTCACCTTTCCTGCAGATACACTGTTCAAGGTTTCGATGAGTTTTATTCGAGTTTCAATATCCGGTGTCTCATCAATATATTGCATAGCTTGCTGGACCATCGCTGTAACAGCCTGTATACATAGGACAGGCTCATGAATGAAGATCATGTTTCTTGTACCAATTGCAAGGTAACTAGATAAAATCTCTACTTCAAGCAAATCGATTATAACTTGTCAAATGCAAAAGCTGTGAGTGTCCTAATAAATAACGTGGGTTCAACTTAGTATCGGGGCAAAAGCAATGGAGAAATTTTCACGGATCAATTTATAGCTTATAGGGGTAAGATACTAAGGTGTAGGTAGAACGACTATCAACTTTATTAGAGACGTTGTATTGCAAACCGAACCAAGAATTTTCTTACCCTTGTGTTCCAGCAAACCAGTCCAGCGTTTATTTTCCAAATAAACAACGAGAAATAAAATTATAAGTGGTGAATGATGCATGTTCTGCAGAATGTCTACTCTAAATTTTCTAACATAAGTCCACAAGGTCCTTATTGCCAAAAATACAAATAACGTTTCTTTTTTCTACTCAGAATGATAATTAAAAACATATTTCAGATTAAATTGATGAAATCAACGAAGATCACCATACTTAAACATTTTCTACTAGCTGTCCCGTTGATATTTGAAACAAAATTTCCGTAGATATAGGTTAACACACAAACCTGGCGAGTAACGAAACACTATAGAATATAGATTACGAAGTAGACGACAACCAAATCACGGCCACATCAATTAAAGCCCTAACAAACCTAACATAAAATTCACCTACACAATTTATCAAGATAAACAAGAAAACAAAAACTAGACAGGTTTTTGCTCCCAAACAAAAACAAAGAAAGGGCCCTTACCTGCTTAAGCTGACCACGTCGTTTGGACAAGAGCACAATCTGGTCATTGAGAGTGTTCCAGGCACGCGCCTCGAAACATAGCCGTAAAATTTCAGTGACGGCGTTTCTTGTGGCGGCGATTTCGCCGGCGAGCCTCGCATGCTTCTCTGCATTAAGCAATTGCTCTATTTCCGCGTCTAAATTCCCTGCGTTCCCCTGCAAATCCAGAAGAATCGTCAACTCTGCCAATCAAAATCCAAATTAAGCATTCCAATTTTTTTTGTAAAACCTACGGCGTGGAGCTTCATAGGGAGGTATAAATAAAAGTAGAGACAGAAAGTGACATCGAGTAGTAACAGAGGAAGCGTATAAAGAAGAGTTGAGATCTGGAGTGTGAAGAACATTTGGAAAACATTAGCAGAGAAAAGCGGAGGCGTACCATAGCCATAACCATTGAAGTTAGCGACTTTGCGTACAGGAGGGGTAGAAGAGAGGAACTTCTATTCTACTCTACTGAACTAGAAAGAAAGGAACCACATACATACCATAACATTAAACTATTTTTATGGGCCTAACTACTTTACACTGTATTGGGCCTGGCTGTCATCCAAGATTTTGGCCCAATTCGTTTTCGTACTACTGCATTCAATAAAGTTGGGATCACAAAACGATTACTTTCACCATAATTGGAGAGCATTGAATAAAGTTGGGATCACAAAAGGATTACTTTCATGAATTGGACTGTGTAAAAGATAAAAATGTCTAGTATTTCTCATCTATTTCTATGTCCATGCCCATTGGTCCTTCATTTGTCTTCTTTTGTTCTTACATGTTTTCCTTTCAATGTCTTTTCATATCATAATACATTCTGACGAAGATCCTTTCAACCTTCAATAATAACTTTTAATTTCAGGATCTGAACACTATCCAAAAGTTTTTTTTTATGCCAAAACTATTATTCAATTCGGAATAAACTCTTAGATTATAAAGTATTTTAATTTTTTTATAAAAAATAAATTTTAAATTATATAATCTAACAGTCAAAAATATTATTTTATCTGAAAGACACTCTTAAGTTATAAAATATTTTAAAATTATTTTAGAAAAAATAACTTTTAAATTATACAATCTAAAAATAAAAATAAATTTTAGATTAAGTAATTCAAAAGTCAAAAAATAACTTACATTTTAGAAGTTTTTTTATATAAAAAATGATTTCTAAATTAAATAATTTTGAGTTTTTTTTTATGAAAAAAAACTATAATTTTCGGATCGTATGGTTTAAAAGTTAAAAAATTTATAAATTTTACATAATTTAAAAGTATTTTTTTTCATAAAATAGTGAAATTTTCATATTTATGGGGATGGAGAAGAAAAGTATAGGAGTGCAAAAGAAAATTCCCCACTTTCACACATGAAACTTTGATCCTCACCTAATTCCTATTAACGGTTAAAATAAAATTCAATTAAAACTATAGAAAAGTAAAGGAGAATTGTAATAAGATAACCAATCAAATTCCACTATGGATAATCTTAACTACGAAATTGGGTCACCTCATTTCATTACGACCCGATAAAGTTTTAGTGATCTAGTTTAATTTTTGTTCTATGTGGGAACAATATGTGATTTTTCTTAATTTGCTTTAAAATAAATAAAGTAAAGTATTTTCTATAATTTAAGTTATACTGTTAAAATTAATGTTTATTTTAAATATAATGATTTAATATATAAATCATAATACATTTTATGTATTTATAATATTTTTTGTTATAATAATTTTATTTTTTAATGAAATTATTTTATAAAAGGAACCAACTTATAAGCATGCATGATAACTCAATTTAAACTCATTTAGAATTTATTTGGATTAAGAGATGAATTTGAAGTAGTGAATTTAAGTTTAAAGGATGTAGAAAGTTTGATTTGTATTGAGAGAAAGATTTTAAGATTTAAAAAATTGATGATGTATGGACTTCTTTATTATCCAAGCCGACTTTTGTGCCAAAAAATTGAGCATCTGACATGGCGGGAGGTTCTTTACACACAGGTAGCTCCTTAAATACACACGAGCATGTCATTCGCATGGTGCCTATACAAAAAATACATGTTGCATTGGATTTGGTTTGTAGTTAATTTTTGAATTATGCTTTATGAACAAATATTATTCTATTATACAATGTTTGAATGTTGCAAAGAATATATGATATTTTATTAATATACTGTATTGGATTATATCAAAATATATCAAGTTAATATTGTCTTTCTTAAGGATAATATTATTTATGTTCGTTTATAGGCAAAAGAGTTGGGTTGTTGTGTACATATTGATGAAGTATTTAAGCATATTCATATTCAGAATTAATGGTGAATTTGTTGATGAAAGACCAAGATGGACAGTCATGAGTTACATTTCTTGTTATTTTTCTTTATTTTAGTTATTTACTAGATATATGACAATAAATAATAAAAAGAATTTAAGAGTAGATTTATTCGAGCTAGATACAAGCTACATCTTGTACATCACCATCTCAATCATCCCCTATAGATTTTACAGAGAAAGACAAATTAAGAACTAAAAGTTGGCTTCTTGCTACAAGTGGCAAGAAGAAAGGTCAAATTTACGGGGTTGGAGAGCTTGCTTATAAATTTAAACTTGGTCATACTCTCACGTATAATTAACCTTCGACTTCCTCTTATGATTCACAACATATTCTGGAGATAAAACAACTTAGGGAAGACAATAATAAACTTAGTTGGCAATTGAAATCATTGGTTAATGTTGTTCTTCCTCTCCTTCCACTTCATGCATAAAGTTTATTTGAACAACAAGTTGAACAAGAACAATTGTCACAACAACCATCTAGCCAACCACAAAATGAGCATTAACAACCACCCACCCAACAACAAAATATGTATGGACAATTTGGACATTAAGACAATTATGCAAACTATTAGGATTTTTAAGCTTTGGATCTTGGATTATGTTTTAAGTTAGTTTGGATTGTGCTTTATATTTCAAGTTGAGTTAACTTTTGAATTATGTTATTTTTGACTTACTTTATATGATGAGAACTATGTTGTGTTTGAATTTGAAATCAAATGTGAGTTTTATTTAATGACAGGTGTATTGGAGTTTATGGGTATTACCTATGGATTAGAGTTAGTGGGTAATGTGTGCGTAGATATTACCTATAGACTGAAGTTGGTGACCTACGAACTAGAGGTGGTGGGTAATGTGACAAACCGAAGTTGGTAGGTCTTACCCACGAACTAGAGTTGGAGAGTAATATCTACGGATCACAGTTGGTGAGTAATACCTATAGTTTTAGCTATCCACATACTTATCATCAGTAAATTACCTATTCTCAAATTACCTATTTTTTTTCATGAATAATTCGTAAATAATGTCGATTACCTACGAATTTTCACTATTAGTTATGAATTTTAACCATGAATAAATTTAATTTTTTTTAGTGTTCTCTTATACATATTCTCAATCTTTATCTAATAATATGATAAAGGTGGCCAAATATTAAACTTTGCTATCCTTTAATAGTTAAATTGACACATAATATTTAATTAAAAAGTTTTACACGAAAAAATTGTAATATAAGTATTGTAAATGTAAACAAATAAATCATTTATCAACAGCACTTTAAATTTATCCAAATTTCTTGATAACATGATAAAGGCTCTTAATTTTAATTTTATTCTATTATTAGAAAGACCAACTATTTTAAAAGAGTAGAAAAATTTATTGTAGATATTTCAAATATTTAACAACTTGTCAATTAAATCCAAATTTAAATATTAATTCTCTTTATTATCATGAAATCATTTAAAATAAATAAATATAATAAACTTAGTAACAACTCAAATATATGTGGTATTGATATTAAGTTCGTATTCATGAACTATTGAATAAAATACCTAAAATTAAAGCCGTAACATGGTCACTAATTTCATCAATACTCTCTAAAGTTAAGCCAGAATGCTTTTAGATTATCCCAGTGCTATTTTTTAGAGAGCTGAAGTATTGCCCTTATTTTCTAAAAATTTGATGTGACCTGCTACCAATTGTTGGAATATGACATTCTTCATTTGTTTAAGTCAAGCTTAATTGAATGAGAAAAAGACATTCATTTGAGTCGTTTTTCCTTTCAAAGAGGAATTTGGGTGGACTGTGAAGTCTACCATTTCTCATATTTATCAAGAATCTGTACTCTTGTAGAGTCTATGAACAACTGAAATGTTCTGAATGCCTCAATTTTCTGTTAGCACCCTGTAGATGAATCCGAGTGACCTAATGTTAGTTAGAATGTGCTTTCAACTAAATAGGTTGGACATGTACTTGACCATTAAATATGCAGAACTTCCCCAAGAGAACATTACAAATATTCTTTTATTTTCATAAATTTTGCCATGATGATAGTGCTGCAGGGACATTTACATTTGATTTTGGATGTCTTACCATTCTCGGCAACGAGGGATGGACTGAACAAAACCTGACATAAAGCAACAAGGGACAGAAGAAATTCTCTGCCAAATAATGATAATCACAATAGAGAGAGGAATACTGAAATTGGGTGGCATTTATGGAACAGCAGAACAAGTCAGATGATGATGATGGATTTGATTCCTCTACTGATAGCAGACACTTATCGATGGCACTGAGTTCCTTGCTGCATAAGCATTCAGTCAAACACACATGCAATGCAATCCATTCACAAGGTTGGCACTATTTTTTTGTACACACTGATGCAGGAGCTGTGGTTTCAATGAATCCTTTGAATAGTGTCTCAGATTTCAGTGCATCCGTTTACAAAGGAAGATGTTTTATGCAGAGGGAATAAAAAGAAGCTAAAAACCAGATAATTATGTTGCTTTGGGGAAGTTGTGGTTTTATGGGGTCTGGGAATTAAGGGCTTTATCTGCAGATAATTATGGTATGGCATTCAACTTCACCTGCAGCGGTAAAGAGCAAGAGTCAGTGCTGTATCAAATGCTAATAACTTTGAAAAATCTCAGCAGCAGTAGTTGCAGCTTAAAACTTATGTTGGAAATTCAATAATTCACATTGGCTAGAGGAGTACAGTTTTCAGTTTTGGATTTAATTATTTACTGCTTCTCTATGTATGCACACAATTCATGAACTAAATTCGATTTTCAATGCAATTTTTGAGCTGAATTGTATATTCGATCATACTGCACTTATCTTACATACCCGAAATGAAGAAAGTGGAAAGTCATAATTCATTTTTTTAACACATTTTTACTAAGATACTTCTTTTTGGTTGATTAAAATTATTCAAAAATATAAAATACGTGAGAATAGTTAAAGAATTACATCTTCATCCTGCAAAGAATATATTTAGAAAGTTGAATTACATAGCCTATTGTAAGCATTTCTCAGGTAAAGAGCATGCATTCTCACTTTCTTTGTTCAAATTGTTTGGGTTTCAAACTCAACACACAATGGGCTAATATACTTTATATGTAGTACGCTTTGCTTAAATTAAAAGTCCCAGAATGAACACTTCTCCATAATTAAAAACAAAAACTTCATTGAATGTTTTTTTTTTTTTTTTTATCGAATTCACATAATTATTTCTATGAAACCATGGTTTCATAATTTGTCTCAATTATCCATTTAAATTTAATGGTTATAATTTAAATTTCATAGAACTTAGTTTGTCATTATGTTACTATTTGAGATAAATATAGGCTTCACAGAATTAGGGATGTAAATAAGTTACTTAAGAAATTTGAGTTAAACTTGTCCTCATTCAGTAGTTTCTTTACTTTGATAATTTAATATTTGACAAATATATTTATCCTGAAAAAAAGATAAAATATAGTTTCATATTAATAATTATGCCTGACATAAGGGTAAAAGACAAAATTATGAGGAGTTCAAATAAAAAAAAAACAATATTTGAGAAGAATAACGTGGAGGATGTATTTGGCTAAGTACTAGTTTATTTGACTATAGTTAGTTTGACCCATAGCAGAATATTTGAGAAATATCTCAAAGTAACTTACTTTAGAAACTTTTAACTTATAAATAATAAATTACTTCAACGAGTTTGTCACAGTTGGTGCTCAAATTAGCTGATGTCTTTTTTTTTTTTTTTTTTTTTTTTCCTATTATTATCTCTTATATTTTAATACATTTTTTATTATCCATAATTTTTTTACTATTATTACCTACTTACGTTTTACGAAAACAATTAATTATTACACTATAAGTTTGTTGAGTTATTTTTTAATTGTTTATGTATTTCAAATTAAATAAGATTTAACAATACACATTGAAGTAACAAATAAAAAATTGTTTATTATATGGTGGTATGTGAAAATTACACGTAATCAAAACTGTAAAATTGAAATTTAATATAACGATGATTTAAATTGAGAAATAATGTTTTTAAATCTTTGAAAAAATAAATAATTGATAAATTTGATTAATAGTGATTAAATAAACTCATTTAAATAAAATAATTTCTCCCAATAAAAAAATATACAATTTTTAAAAAATAAACAGAAATACTAAAAGTTTAATGAGAATTTAATTATTTAAGAAATATAAAATTATATTAATATAATAATGTATTTTTACATAGAAACACAAATTTTATTTATATAATAAAACTTGTATAGTTATATACTTTCATGTTCTTTAACATTTATCAACTAATTTACGTTTTTAATCTAATAATCTAATTTATTAGCTTAAAAAAGTTAAGAGTGTATAAGCTAGAAACTAAGAACTCTAGAAACTAGTTGTTCACTTATAAGCTAAAAGTATACCTCTGAAAGTAGAGGTCATAGGTCATGAATTATGTTAACCCTACAAGAATATGGATTTTAATTATTTATACAATGGAGTCCAATTTCATCCTCCATAATTTGATAGCCAAATCAATAATTACTAAACATTTAATAAACCAAATTCGAACAATTCCGAATAACTATTTACACTTACACAGAATAATATGCAGTAGTGATATCAACTTCCACAGCAAATTTCATGCTTATAGATGAGTTGCACTAAATTTTGGGAGATTTAGTTTCAACATCAAAAGTTAATATACTAGTCACAACATTTTTTTTTTGTCGTTTTGGAATTGAATAAAAGACAAAGGCGTAGCTATTGCTATTGCTAAGTAAAAGAGGAAAGATCGAGGAAGAAAAACACGAAAACAAATGCAGACATAAAAACCTATTGCTAAGCAACAACCATATAGAACTGATAAATAACAGTATAAAGTGCATGGCAAACAGGGTTGCAAGTTGAAACAAACTTCCATATATTATAATATATAATTGCATCTGGAAAGGACGTCCACACAGTGCACAAAGATGAATTGAGTGTTGCTTCAGATTATACATTTTGGCCTCTTCACAAGCAGTCATGTCTGTGCCAATAAAATAATGATTTTATACAGTACCCTTTAATTTTAATTTTCTATTAAAAACTACATTTAATTTTGTTTTGAAAATAAAAAACTCTTTTGGTTGCCTTTTGTTTTATTTTGAAAGGTTTGATGGCCTTTTGTTATTGCTGCAATACATGTAACTGAGATTAATATTAATAGAGCATGTGGATGTATATATGTGTATGTAAAAAACATTGTATCTAATAATTTGTTTTTCATAAATTATATGTAATAATTTCCAAAAAAGAAATATGACCTATGGACAGTAGATAAAAGATAGGTTGAAATAGGTATCTTGTGTAGTACACTGTACACATGCATATGTCTGGAGACGTTTAGCAATAAATAATTCTATGTAGTCTAATTCTTCATAAACATCACCTTTTCTTTTGTGTAGTTTTAACTTTTTAAGGATCTTTAACATATGAAGAATTGGAACAAAGTGAAGGCAATTTCAATCACGTACTAGAGATAGAAAGTTTCACCGTTGCCAAAAAATGATAATACTTATATTATTACCTTATGCTCTAGCTAGATCTAGGCAATAACTTTATACAAAAAAAGCACAACTTATTCTTGAATATTAGTACACTTTTTCTATACTATCTACTTTCTTTACCAAAATTGCGAAGTGTTTAATTGTGAATCGGTGGTTTCCTTGAGGCTGGAGTGTAATCCATGGAGAAAACATCACCACCAACGTTAAGATCCTCATCTTTTGGCTTAAATACCTCAGCATGCGATTCCTTGTTATGTTGAACTGTGTTGGCATGGCCACTAGTTAGGTTGGTTTTTTCTTTCAACGTTCGTGCTGCATACACAATTGTTTTTGAAAAGAACACGTTAATAAAGAAACTTGAAAGAAATTATAACAGGATATGGAACATGGGAATATTTAATATTGAATCTAGTGTTCTGACAAATTGTGACGAAAGAAGTACCTATAGTTTGGGGGGAGAAGAGGCAGAGGATGACGAAAGCCACTAATAGAATGCGCTTGTTGTGTGAAGCAGCCATCTTAAGAAAAAGTATTAGACTTGTGGTGTGTGCTCTATTATTTCTTAATTGGCTCTTTATCTGAATGTGCTCTACCTAGGCTTATTTCAGTCTTATTTATAGACGCAAGATTGACACATGCCACTGAGATGATTAGGTACGTATCCATAGACAACAATGGTAATTTGTACATGAGGCTAATGGTCTACGAGGGTGTCACATCAACACTGTCTGGCTTGAAATAGATGGCTATATGTGCTTTGTTGGGGAAAAGATTTGAACGAGAAAAACAGAAATCAACCATCTACATGTGAAGCTAAAACTATATATACTGTATACGTGTATTCGGGCAGTGTTGGTTTTCTTTTCTGATTCCTATACATCTATATATTAATATTGTTCCCCAACTGTTCCATGCATATTAGTTAGTGATAGCTTTTGTCCCTAAATCTGGAACAAAAGTTAAGGATTTTATCTTTTCAACCCGTATTCTGTCATGCGAGAAACTCCCATATAGGACTCTTGTCTCTGTCTTCGGATTCAATTAAGTCTAAGCAAACTAATTAAAGAAGGCATTGTTCTTTTCACATAAATGGGAAGTTCAAGCCCTTTTTCTTAAATTACTAATATACAAATCTGCATTCAGAGTTTAGTATTCTGGCATAATGGTATTATTCTAGAGCAATAATAGATGATCAAGAGACCCTTTTGATATCTGAAATTTACATGTGAACTAGTTCTTGGAAATTTGAAGTTACGTTCTATAACTGATAACCAGTTGAAAATATCACACAGATCTAGGCCAGTAGAAAGTGACATTCATGATTCATGCCGATGGCTTGCTACAGTTTAGGAGAAAATATATGAAAATTTGAGTTGGGCCATTGGATCTTTGTGGCAGAATGTGCAGACAAGATAACACCTTCAAGCCTGCAACATTGCTGCGGGGCCATATGTCAGGCCTGCAACCTGTTTACCCTGCCAATCTGAGGCATTGTACCTCACCTTGTCAATCCCTTAATTTACAATGTGAAAAGATTTAGTGAAACACTAGAGATATGCTAAAGCTACCACCTCCCAACATTTTGGCCTTCCTAATCAACAATTTCTCCCTCTTTTATTGATTAATAATTGAATGATATTTGTCAATCAATCTCTATGCTAAGGGGCCCTTGTGGAAATTGTGATTAGTTACTTAATTAATTCTAAGTAATCATTCAAATGATTAATATCACACTCACACATAGTTGGAACTGGGGTATGTATTTTCCTGCTAATAATTCCAGCCCTTGATAAAGTAATGAGAAAAAACATTGAATATGTATTTCCCCCCTGCAGAAGTAGTTAATTAACTAATAAAGTTTCCAAGTTCATGCATTATTTAGGGGATAGTGGCAATCATTCAATTGCTAGGGTGATGAAGGCTATGCCAAGTTTGATTTAGTTATGAATTGCTTAGTCAGTCACAGATAATGGTGGTTTTGTTTGTTGCGGGTGTTTTCTTGCGCTCGAGTTAGATTGCGTGTACAGAAGATTTGATTAATTAATGATGGAAGATACAAAGCATTAATGGATGGAGGGAGAAAAGGCAACATTGGAGAGACTAAGATCACTGTCAGATAAGACATTGGACAATGTTTTTCTTCTTTGGATGAGTAAGACAATAGACAGTGTTCGTATATATCACATGGGACGAGTCCAGCGATTATCTACTTGGTAGGCCTGCCTTGTCGCTTGCAAATTGCACATGGACCCAGCATCATTTAGAGGGCTAATAAAAGCTGTGTCATCATCCACACAATACAGAACAAGAACAATAAGCCACACCAAGTAGCCACGCTATTGCGATGTGCATGTTTCACCATACACTTTCCTTAGTTTGCCCAAACTGTTACTGAAAAGTGAGAACCCAGAACTTCACCTTTGCTGCTGAATGATTTCGTTATTCAATTTCAGACTAATGCCTTTACTATACGTATATGCTGCTGCCGTCAAAGTCCACACCATATGCCAACTCAATATCATCACATCGCTGGTTTCTACATTCTTCTCACTTATATCAATTTTGGAATAGTAACTAGAACAAATAATTTTATAAATATCACTTTGTCAAGACTATGAAGCATGTTAACACCAAGTCTAACTTGAGGAGGACTAACGTTTTTGAAAAAAAAAAACTGAATTATTTAAAATAAAGACTGCATTGAATTGCTTTATCAATTTGGTTTTTAAGATTGAATTACTCTTAGACTCCTTGAAATAAATTGAACTATAATTTATGATATTGAAAAATATATTTCAATGTTTACTGTTAATCATCTAAACAATTCATCCAGTTCAATTGTAACATCCCAAAGATTTATAAAACTATATGTTTACAATTATAAAATCATACTTGATATTTAATAGTTTGAGTTTGAAGATTTGATACTTTGAGAGCAAGATGACACATTTTTCCGAAACATTGTTTTTGACTTAATACTTTAATGGTACTATTTGACAAACTAAAAAAATTAAATAGATAAAACTTCCTCAACGCGTTATAGTCTAGATTAGGTATATAAGTTATTCTATTTAACTATTAGAATGTAGTAAGATTATCCAAAGTCTTAAAGTGATTATCTGACAAAGTGTTTAATGTCATCAAAATGGTCAAATGGTATATAATTTTTATTTTGTTCATCATATAACAACTTTAATACAAAGATAAACTTAATTTCTTTTACTTTATTAAAAACTTTCTAGGTGTAATTTAATGAATTATCTTTTTATCAATTACATGAAAGATTTATCTTTTACAAACTAATTATTAAAGTCTTTAATTGGGACTAGAACACAAAGACTAGAATTCAAATTAAATTAAAAAAAGTGAGTTACAGTATAAATAAAAGTATGATTGTAAGAGAGGTATACACTATTACAAGAGAAACAACGAGGTTAAAGCAGAAAAAATATTGAATATAATTTGATAAATTCATTTATCTTGACTAGTCATACATGAAGGATTTAAATTATTGTATGTGAATCAAATAATAGATTGAATTGTATGTTTTATTTCATAGTTGACTCTATATTGAAAAAAGTACAAATTAAATTATATATAGATGCAAGTTGGATTTTAAGGATTGAGATTTGATAAGCTCATTTATTTTGACTAGTTAGTATAAAAATAATTTTAATTAATGTATATTAATCAAATAGTGAACCTCATTATTCATCTGTACTCATATACACTATACACAGTACATAGGAATAATGTCTATTTTGAAACTAGTTTTTATAGCCCAATGAATGAAGCTCGTTCATTTCAAAATTTGAATTATTTACAAAATGATTGAGGTTAATATGTGAAATCATATTTTGAATATATCTTATAGTTGGATGTCTATTGATAGCTATAGTACTAGAATATAGATTAAGTTCATATTTATAATCTAATTTTGTATGAAAGATTATGTTAGTATGAAAGATTCTGATAGTCAAATTATAAATGGGAATTTGGCTTTATGAATGATGACTTTTTCAATTAATGCTTGGGAGGAAAAGTTTGAGAAGATACCGCGTAAGACAAATGATAAGAGAGATCGTTTGAGGAAAAAAATTTCAAAAAAATTGTACTTATAATTTGACAAACGAAACTTAAATAAAGTCACCCACCAGACAAATGCGTTTTCATTTAACATATTTTGTGACCTAATTAAGGACTATATGTGGAAAACAAATTTTGAATAATTTTTCATATGATCATAGATTCCAACAGTTGATGATTCATGGAACTTTATAATCATGTTTGAAATTAAGTAGAACAAGAGAAATAGTAATTTTTTTAAGCTAGAGTATCGTAACTAGTATCAACAATTTTAAACTACTTTATTAAGATGACAAATCACAATACTTTTACTTTCTTGCTAAGATAAGATACATGACAATAGAGAAGAAAATATTTGCTTAAAACATTGATAAGATAAAAATAATATATCCATCTTCATTGTCTTTTTCCGGAGATTGGAATTTATTCACTGTAAGAAATTAATATTTTCTTTCTATTAGTATTCTCACAATACTAAATGGATTTGATGAAGCCATACAAGACAAGTTCAGCTAAACAATGGCAGCAAGCAAGCAATTGGATTTTGGTCTTGATTTGGTATGAGTGTGTTCGAGATTGATTGGCAAAGAACCTTGACATAAGTGAAGAAGGAATCCAGTAACACATGGTCAAAGTGATTCAATCAAATAAAATTAAGGTTTTAACTTTGGGTAAAAATCAGTTTTG
>Ga0209489_103294_pt1 | contig 31733 bp, 12 predicted proteins | sample SiratrowhiteBW_FD_187527 | JGI IMG/M metagenome (GOLD analysis project Ga0209489, IMG submission 187527) | Root nodule microbial communities of legume samples collected from California, USA - Siratro white BW (SPAdes) (version 2) | ecosystem: Host-associated > Plants > Roots > Nodule | place...
TAAATATTTACATATTTGAAAATATAATACTTTTAATTTAAAAAAAAAAAGGTTTTTCAAAAGTAAATAAATAAGAGAGTTCCTTTATACATATCTTGATATCCTTCCACATGCATTATGATTTGTTTTGTTAAGAGAGCTCTTTAATACATCTCCTATCCTTGCACTTCCGGTCATTTTTGTTTTGTATCAAAATCACTATCATAATCCACAAAACAATATAATAAACAACATATCACTGATTTGTTTAAAACATAATACAAATCACTCATTCAAGAATATGCATAATTTTTTTTTATCAATATTCATAAATCATTAAGCTCATTACATAATATTAAACATACACTACAAGAAAAAGATAGTTTAGATATCAATTTTTAACTACCAAATGAAATTATTACTAATTGTGACTAAAATAGTCATCAAATTAGATTTTAGTTGCTAAATAACTATAAAATAAAAGTAATAATTGAATCTAGTGACCAATTAAGTCAAATAATTGGTATCTAACATTAGTTACTAAGGTTGTAGTGACTTATACTATTAGATTCTAAATTAGTCTCTAACTTAACTAGATACCAATTTAGAATCTAATGACATAGGTCACTAAGATTTTGGTAGCTAATGTTAGATACCAATTATTTGACTTAATTGGTCACTAAATTCAATCATTACTTCTATTTTGTAGTTATTTAGCAACTAAAATTTAATTTAGTGACTATTTTTGTCATAATTATCAACTATTTCATTTGGTAGTTAAATATTGGTCTCTAAATAGCTTTTTTCTTATAGTGATAATTCATCTAAATAATTATACCACTTTCATATCCTATTCGAATCAATCTAATTCGACTACCTAAACACCCACAAAATAACTTTAATTAACTTTTAACATATCACTACTCTCGTACTCACATTGTTTTCGTCCAAAAAAAAAAAATTGATGATAGAGATTAATGGAGTTCCTTTTTGTCAAATTCATCGTGAAATAGATTTCGTTCATCCAAATTATGCAGTAAAGAACACACCTAGGATTTTATGTATAATTCACTCATCAAATTTATATATGTTCAACAAATGTCAATTATAAAAAATTTGAGTTTGCTCTTTGGTGTGGTTTTCTCTGTTGAGGTAGTGTTTAAAACTTTTTCTTCTATTTTTTAAAATTTTCCTAGAGAATTAGGATTCACCTAATGAACTGCTATCTGTGTATCAATGCATAAATAACCTAATATTGACTTTCTTTCTCATAAAAATATAAAATATATACAATGTATGTGAGGGTTTCTTGTAGCTCAAGACTTGCGAAGGCACTAAGTTCTATCTCGCTTAATGATTTCCTTTCATTCTCATTATCTTCTTCCTGAAAAAGTTATTGATTTTTTTGAAAGATTCTTGTGCTCAATCATTTTCTCTTTTTGATTATGGAAGGAATTTGAGATCCTAACCTCTAGATTGTTATTTTTAGAGAAATCTTTTTCTTTAAATTATTATTTTTTTAGATGTTAAATTTGTTGTTCTTTTCTAGATTAGAAAATGATTTCCGTGAAAATATAAACTCTAAGACTTTGAAATGTGAATTTCGAAAGTGAATAAAGTATAATCTTTTTCTTTGAAATTGAAGTAGAGAATAAAGAATTGGTCTTATAAACTCAACACTTTCTTCTATGTTTCTATTTTACTCATCTATCTTTAAGGTTTCCAAAGTTATAAATAAAGAAATGATAAAAATCAAGAAACGATTTTTGTGGAGTTGGAGAGATGATAGATTGGGTTAAATGGAAAAAAATTGTAAAAATAAGTGCAGTGGGGTATAGGGGTTAAAGATATTTTAGTTTTCAACAAGGCCTTACTTGGAAGGTGGAAATAGAGGTTAGGTACAGAGGAAAAGGGGTTGTGGAGGAAAATTATAAAATTCAAATATGGATCATGGAGAAGCATTGATCAAGATAAATCAATTATGTCGGAATAGTATAGTAGGAAAGTGGTTTAATGAACACCTGAGTTGGAAACTAGGCAGAGAAAATAGAATTATGTTTTGGGTACATTGTTGGATAGGGGGTAGATCTTTGAGAGAATAATATCCTGGAGAAGATCTTGGTTTGAATGGGAAAAGGCAAGTATAGAGGTGTTAATGCTTACAATACAACATGTAGGTCTTAGAGAGCTCCAATCGTGAATCATTTTATGATTTTTTTTGAATCGTGAATCGAATCTTATCATGAATTGTAAGATACATAATAACTAAAATATGATCTTTTTAAATAAGAATAAATGACATGAAAAAAACATTAAAAATATCATTTTGGGTTTCTCTGTGACGTTTCATTTACTTTAACTTTTGTTTGTTTACCTTTACTTTAACTTTTGTTGGTTTTGGACACTTTTCATTTTCTAATGTAACTTTTGTTGGTTTTGGAGACTTCTTATTTTCCAACGTAACTTTTGTTGGTTTTGGAGACTTTTCATTTTCCAATGTGAAGTTTCGTATACTTTAGGGTTTGTTGGTTTTTGAGACTTTTCATTTTTAGTGACCCTTCAATCACCATGAATAGCTTACAATGGACATCAATCACGAATCACACGATTCAAAAGCGATTCAAACGATTCATGGTGCCATTCAAGACATAAATCGATATGTATCGTGCAAAGTAATTTTTGAAACGAATTGCGATAAGTATCGTACAATTCATACGATTCTAACTACCATGGATTAGTTGGAAGATTAGTGGGAATGGAAAGGAAATAAAGGAATGAAATATATTGTGAGTGATGCATACGGTAAGATCTTGGGGGAGGGAGCTGGTGATGAAGAGGAAGTGTTCCAAATTTTGTGAAAGTCAAAAGCTACACCAGCTGCCCAGATTTGTGCATGGAGACTTGTGTTAAACAGGTTGTCCGCTAAAGATAAACTTTTGAGGGTAAGAGTCTCAATTGGGATTACTTTGTGTGTGCTGTGTAATTTAGGTGAAGAAAATTCAAGTCACTTATTTTTTACTTATGAAGTGTCTAGGAGTTTATGGAATAGGTATGAAGGGTGACTAGGGGTGTAATTTGTGCACCATTGTTTGGCTAAAGAGTACTTTTTTAGGTTTTGTGCTTTTGGGATGGGTAGGAGTGGGACTGGTGTGTGGAGAGTGTTATGACTAGTTAAGATTTTGGATTGAAGATAGTGTCATTCTATTATTTGGGTCTGACCCTTGTCTCATTCTTGTTTGTCTCCTGGATGTTTTTTCTCGGATTTTTCAACAAGTGGTATCACAGCCAATGGTTTGCAACTTGGATGAGTACAGTTTGATCCCTATATCGAAAGTCTTCTTGATGGAGGTTTCAGACAAGCATGTCCCGTATAAGTGTGTGAAAGACGGTACAAGTGAGGAGTTTATGAGATACTCGTGTTTGAGGGGGAGTGTACTAATGTCGAATGGACTTTCTCTTGAGGGGGAGATTGTTAGGTATCCAAGTGTGAGTCTAAGTCCCACATTGAGTATAAATGAGATTGTTGAGCAACATATAAGAAAGAAGACCCACAAACCTAATGTCTTAAAGTTTTGGGTTGGAGGTGGTGTCATTCCCTTGTGTGAATTTTGGCTCAATTCTCATTGTTTGAGGTCCCCGTTGTTCTCCCTCGAATTTTCCCAACAGCTGGCAATAGTGTGGTCTATTTAGAAGTTAAGAAATCAGATTGCTTTCAAAAACAGGGTCTGTGATATTGTAGAGGTTTTCTCTACAATTCAAGCTAAAATATGGGTTGCTAGAGCTAAATTTAAGAATTCTACTTTTACTTATTCTGATTGAGTTATTGCACCTAAAGAGAGCATGTGGTAGATATTCTAGAGATTTTCTCTATAATTCAACCTAAAATATGGGCTGTTATAAGAGCTAAATTTAAGAATTCTCTTTTTAATTATTCTGATTGGGTTATTACACCTAAAGAGAGCATGTGGCAGAGGAGTGAGCCTGAGTGGAAATTGTTATCTTTAATTTATTACTATAGATACCATAACTTGACCATTACCTACTTGAGGTCTTGTCCCCTATAAATGAGGTCTTGTTTGTTTGGCAGGGTGAATATATATGGGGTGTATTTTTTGGGGTTGAGGATGCATTACCCTTTGTGTGTGCGTTTTTGTGTATGTGTGTGCGTTTTTGTGTATAGGTTGGGATAACCTTATTATCCCTATTTAATAAAATTCTTTATTACTGATTAAAAGAAAAAAAATCTAAGTTATTTTTGAGATCTAACAAAATCTAAGTTATTTTGAACGTAATTTCTTTACATATGATACACTCTCTCTCAAAAATCAATTAATGAAATTAAACAACCTAAATATTTAACAAAACAAGAAAGAGTCATATTGAAACCATATACTTGTCCTCGTCTTAATTAAATTAAAGTCTAAAGGTTAAACAATCTTAACATTCAAATACCAAATCATACTAACATCAAAATAATATAAATCTAACAAAATCCAAGGTTTCATAAAATCAATTGTGTACAGCAGTATACAAATTAATTTTATTATCGAGTAGTCTCAGTTAATAATATTTTTTATTTCATCAGTAGAATCCATAATACTCATTTTAAAATCAAATTCAAATTAATATCACACCAACTCATTTACAAATATCTAAAAGAAGGTTTCATCTAACCGAATACGTATTCTCCAAAATTTTCAATTCTTTTCAAGTTGAGTAAAATTCTTTTACTTTTATTCTTTCGCTATGAAACCAGAAAATTAAAAGAAAATCTAATTTTCCTTGCTGTCTGATTCAAAAGTTAAATATGTCATTAAAGACTTAGACCACCAAATATTTATCTGTGAAGCACTAAATGCCAATATGAAAAGGATACCAAATACCAACAAAATAAAATATGATTAGTTTAGGTCAACCTAAAATTTTGATGTCTTCTATATTATTTTTTTTTGTTGTCATGAGTTGAATGACACTATACTTTGTTGTATGGTCACTTCTACAAAATACTGTCAACATTCCATGACATTTCACCATGATTGTCTTTTGATCTAATAACTTTTAAAGAATCCTATGAAGATGTGTAATTCTACCTTCCTTTATATGATTACTATATGGTGAAGCTAAAATGCCATTAATTAATTAATTAATTAGCAATTCGATCTGTAAATATTTTTTCTTGAAGGGATATTTCAGGGTCTCATATTCTCCGGATGTTATATTATACGTATATACACTTATGCCATACATTATCAGTTGGGCCCACCTAATTAATTAACATGATCCAAAGAGTTGCTTCCTTTGTTTGGTAGGTTTCTTTTGTTGTTAAGATTTATGGTTTATACACACTAGTTGGACATATTATTTTTAATATGGATGCAATGCACTGATTATTTATTTAAAACATCAGAAAATGTATGGGTATGAACACAAATCAACAACATAAACAATGCTTAGCAAACACTGTACCAAAAAACAAGGATTGCCATGTTTTTTATTCCCATAACTGAGTTCTTACAACAATAACCGATGTCCAGTCTCATTTCCAATGACCTTAATGATCAGCTACAAAAGCAAGTCAAACAAAATTAAATTAAATTAAATTAACAACAAATTTTCTTATTATCTCATGCCAGTTGATCTGCCTGCAATACATTAAGCAAGTCATTCACTTGAAGAGATGTCTGTTATCTTGCATCTGAAGGAGTTCTTCAAGCAACTTATTGTCCAAGTACTCCAACTCAAAAATATCATCACCTTGCATCATTTGTTGAGAAAAACCAGGCCCCGCAAGGTTATCCATAGAGTAAGAAGAATAGGAAGAAGAAGAGGAGGAGGAGGAAGAAGAAGGAGGAACTGTTAAAGGCATAGGCAAAGAAGAGTTTGGACCAGAAGACTGATACTCATTTGGGAAGTTGAGAATGGCTCTGTGGCCACGAAAATGAAAAGCAGCAGCATCATAGGCTCGTGCAGCTTGTTCTGCAGTGTCGAAGGTTCCAAGCCATATCCGAGTCCCTTTCCTTGTAGGGTCACGAATCTCTGCAGCAAACTTACCCCATGGCCTTCTCCGAATCCCTCTATACCGAACCTCAACATTTCCATTTGAAGCCGATGATCTTCCTCCCTCCATTGGCAACGAATCTAGAAACAAAGAAAGAAGAAAAAAAGTGTTGGAAATTATATTACTGAGTGTGTCACGTAGGTAGATGGTAGTAGAGCAATAGGTTATTGTATGGATGTAGATAGCACCAATAGTATTTATGTGTGCGCTTTGTACTGTTCTTGGTGAGCCTTGACCAAAGGGTCGTATGTGACGGTTTGAATCTGAAGTTGAATAAATTCTGCAACTATAATATTAATTATTTTTAGTGTATAGAAGTTGACATCGACGGTGAAAAAGATAGATGGGTGCGTGCATGTATGTCCAACGTGGGACGCAACCTTATTCGCACTTGTCGTGTTCCTGGCCGCGCACGTGGCTTCATCATTTACTTTCTTCTTCTCCTTTATAACCATTTTACTTTTTGGCTTTTAAATTCACGGATCTGTGTCCAATATTCTAATGATATATTAAAAAATCTAAAGTAACAAGGAAATTTGGATTTAGATTAAGTTACGGGACAATTTAAATTATTATACAGTGACGATATTTATGGGTTAAGAGTCGATTATATAGACTAGTACATCAATCTAAAAAGTAAATATAATGGTTTTATGAGTATTTTTTACTTAAACAAACTTATTTGAGTTTATAAGAAAGATTTTCAATATTAGGGATCATCTAATAGAGAGATTTATTATAAACTTCATGTTTGAGTTCATTACTAAGATGAAAAATCTGTTCTAATATCACGGATAATCTAGTAGAGAGATTTATTATCACCTTCATGTTTGAGCTAATTTTTAAGATGAATACTCCTAATATCACTTGTTGAAAATTTAAGAAAAGAAACACCGAACAAAAATTTTATTAATTAATAAGTTATGAATAGACCACGAATTTGATACCATGTTCAAAGTAATCTCAAATTGTTTTATGTATTGGACATAGACCCATTGGTAAAAGATTCCTCTGATATTTTTTTCATTCAAATTTTATTTCCATCATTTATTTAACACCTAACTTTTTTATATTTCGAAAGTAAACTTATTATTTAATAATTCCGTAGCAGATTCGTCCTTGAATTTGATTTACTTTTTCCAAACTACTTCCACGGTTGGTCAAAACATCTTCGAATCACCTCCACTTGCACTATTTTTTTTTTTATCTACATTTAGTTTTATTTCTTGTTTATCTTTTAATTAATTATTTTAATTTTATCTTTAAATTGAATGTTAATATTTTGTATCGCTAAATTCAGTTTTATATAACTCTAGAATCTAATTTATACGTTTGAAAAAACATTATTTATTATAAATAATAACTATAATACAAAATATTTTTAAGAATATTTACGACATAAACTTTAACTAAATAAAAATAAAATATTATACTATAATTCTCAAATAAAATATTATACTATAATTCTCAATACAGTTATAATATTTTTTATTATAATATAAAATGCATCATAAATAATCTACATTTCGTCATTATTTAAAATACAACTTCCCAACTATTATGCTTAGAATTATTGTCATTTTAAATTGTTACATACTTCCAATAATATCCTATTAGAGCATCCAGTCAATCATTTTGTCATACGAGAGTATGTATTCATGTTATTTATGTAATTCTTTTTTATTAACTTTAACATTTGTTCATTTGTTCTACTTCTATGTCTCTTGTTAAAACTGTATTATTTGTTCTCTTGACTTATATCTATCTCCATTGATTTCCTTCATGTGTTATTTCATGTAGTTGTTGATTGCATGTTATATGTGTGAAAAGTGTTGCACTATTTGTCCTAGTTGCAACTAACCCTCTCTAATATTTATCGTAATGCAAACTTCATTTAGTTCAATTTTTGCTTGCGTATTTCAACTCCTATATAAATGTCTCAAGTAGCCAAACTATGCATACATATCAGTAAATGATTAGTCATCAAACAATAACATCTATAAGTTCTTATGATTTATGTCTGCACTTGTTCCTCTTAATGTACCTACCTTATCCCAGGTATAGTTTTAAACAATTTCTTTATCTAAGTGTGTGTCACTTACATTCAATCCTATCATTTATGCAAATTCCTCACTTACTCATCCATATTCCACAACTTTCTTTTAGTATTTCATTTAAAATTTCATTTTCTACATCATTGCAAATGGTTTAATTCAAATTAAGATAATTTTACATTTAGGTATTCAAATTTTAACCATACTTATACCTTCATTTGTGTCACACATAAAATTATTTTAGCATCAGCCTTATAATTTCTAAAGATTATTGGATTTTTGTGATTCTAAATTGTTCATATAATAGTGACCCACGTACATTTTCATATCAACTTCCCTTTTCTTGTTGCTTGTGGATAGCGAAACTGATTAAAATGAACATTTGTCTTATTATGTATTACATTACTAATTCTCACCCACCTATTACACATATACCACATCTTATAAGCTATTTTACATTAAAAAGATAGGTGAGTATTTGTTTTTTCATAATCCTTGCACATAGGACATTCATTATCTCCTTGACCTATGCCTCTCTTGATTAGGTTATTCTTTGTAATCACCCTATAAATTAGCAGACACCAAGCAAAATGTTGTGCACTAGGATTACCATTGGTTTTTCATAGCAGGGTTGGTGTGTCATCCCTCTCCGTGTCTCCTACAAACTTATTTCTAACAGTTTTTTGACAAAATATGCACCATTATCATTTGCTTTCATTCTCATTTGTCTTTTTTCTCTTTTTTTTTTGTAGATTTCTTCCCTGAATTTCCTCCATCAAAGTTTGTGCTTGGATTTTCTCCCATTCAAACCACTATCTCTTCCGCTCAATGTGTCATTTCTATTGGTCATCATTGTATACCTCCATTATTGGTCATTACAAGATTCTTTCCAATTACCCCTTTCATTCATGTTGCTCCAATTACATATTTTGATTCAATGATTTGTGTTTGTAAACCCTTTATTGCAATCCTTAATCTGCATTCCCACTTAGCTAGCAAAATCATATTAAATCATTTTAAGTTTTTTTATTTCTAATTCTCTATTTTCTTTACTTTTGCATATAAACTCATGTTGTCTTCTTAGTATCGTCATCCAATGTTACCACCACTTTAGCAAAACACTCTTCGTTTCACAAAGAAATAGGTACTCTTCTGCATCACACTCACACCAACTTATTTCTAGCAACCATATTCTTTGACCACAATACAACTGATTCAAACATGTTATGATTTGTACATTTTCTAGAACATCTTTGCCTATGTTTTCTCCTTCTTTCTCAGTTAGGAAGACCAAATTATTTCCCAAATATATTACTTTAAACCTTTCTCACATAAGAACACATTCTCCTTCATTGCTTCTAGATCATTAGTATCATACATACACTATAGAAAAGTATTCCTCAACCATTCATTTGCATCTTCTTTCACTTAAATTTCTAAACTCATTTGTCTCTCATCACGTTCCTTGTGAATATTCTCATTGACCGTCTATGCGTAAATTCTATACTTTTTCTTTAATCTTCAGATTTTTTCTTTCACACCACTTTGGTTAATTTCTATCCTTCTTGTCTAGTCTCTTTCAAACTTAAATTCTTAAACCTTAAATCCTATATCTTAATATAATTTTAATTTAAATCCTAAATCTTAATATAATTTTAATATATTTTAATTTCATAAGTCGTAAAAAAATTAAACCATAGCACTAAAGTCTCTCTTCTCAAAACAAGTTGCAATATTCAGCCGATTGCATTTAATGCAAAACAGTAGAATTCTTACTTTCAAAGGAGCAATAAAAGCCCTTGTCTGCTAACATACATTAGACCTCACACAATTAATCGATCTTCCTCATACATTATAGTTGAGTTTACTCTTTTTCAATAAAAATTTGGTAAGTTTTGATACATTAAGAGTAAATTACAAGAAATATAAACCTTAATTAAATTTTAAATTCCTTCTAAAATTGAGTTTTTCTGAATTTGAGGTTAAAAGTAATATATTTTATTTTACTAAAATGGAATCAGAAAAAGATTTCATTTATGTATATGCTGAGGTTGAGATGACAACGTTTTGCAATAGAGTCGCCACTTTAGAGTTTAGAAAACGTTAGATTTGAATACCAGTATCATTCTAAAGACGCAAGAAAGTTATTTAGAATTCTTGAAATTTTTTTGTTTATGCAGGGAATATCATTGTCATGTAAATCCAGTGCGAATATTTTAACATATTGTTGAATGTTCCATTTCATCAATCTTTTGACTTGATTTTGCTTATAATATAAAATTGAACACTTTTCTTTTGGGCATAATTGATTATTTAATTTACTTGAAATATCGGATCTACCATTGGCTTGTGTGACGCTTTACTGAGGTAACTGTTAGCGCCGTGAAATTAGGTTTATAAAATAATAATGGAAATTCCGATAGGTTGAGCTTTTTGTGTAAGTGAGCCTTGCGTCACACTTATCTAACGATCCTATCACAACATTTTAATCAATATATTGCCTCCTTTTGTATAGAGTGTGCATTGCGTCACTCTTAATTATGTAGCTTGAGATTTAATTATCAAATTATATTAAACATATCATTTTATTTTATTTTTTACATTTTTAATGTAGACCAGGTTATAAAGAACACTGAAACATTTGTCTAGAAAAAATTGAAAATAATATTTTAAAAAAATATTAAATCTAGAAAAAAGTATGATATATACCTACCTCTTCTCTTCAAATAACTTTCTTCATGCGCTTGAAGAATATGTCATCCATTAAGAATTTATCATCGACAAAATTCTAATATGTTAATTTTTCCACACTCTTGATAGAAGCATCCCTGAAAGATTGCACCAAAATCAATATAGTTTTCTCAATTATCATTATCATTATATGAATAATTTATTACCGTTCCTAAAATCTAAATCTTTAAATTCCTTTTGAGATTTCAGCTGATCTCTATAATAAGATTAAATTATTCAGTTAGTCAAATTTAATTTTGTTTTCAAGTAGATCTTAAAAAAAAAAAACATAAGTCCTTAATCATGTGGTTTTTTAATTTGATTTTAGAGATTTTAAACCTAATTTCTTTTAGTAAACCAATCCCTTTTTTTAGTTTAGAACTTGCTTAAAATATTTCGAACAATTTTAATAACCAAATAAAGAGTTTAACCTTATACTAATAACAAACAAAAAATATAACCAGATCAAAATAATAAACTTTTGGAACTCACCTATGCTTGAATTATTCCTTTTATAATGAATGGAATTTTGCTTAACATAGCACTGACATCAAAGTATCAAATTTTTCTACCTATTCGAATTGTAAATGATTTTGGGACCAGCAATTTTTCATCTATTTGTTTTAACATTTAATTTGTTTATTACTTTTCTTCCATAGTCTATAAGTAATTCAAGACAATCTCACGGACACGAAAATAAAAATTAATATATATATATATATATATATATATATATATATATATATATATATATATATATTACAAGAAAAAAGTTATTTAGAGACCAATATTTAGCTATCAAATGAAATGGTTGCTAGTTGTGATCAAAATAGTCACTAAATTAATTTTTAGTTGCTAAATACTATAAAATATAAGTAATGATTGAATTTAGTGACCAATTAAGTCAAATAATTGGTATCTACATTAGATACCAAAGTTTTAGTGACCTGTAGAATCTAATAGTGTAGGTTACTAAAACCTTGGTAATGTAGATACCAATTATTTGACTTAATTGGTCACTAAATTCAATCATTACTTATATTTTATAGTATTTAGCAACTAAAAATTAATTTAGTGACTATTTTGATCACAATTAGTAATCATTTCATTTGGTAGCTAAAAATTGTCTCTAAACAACCTTTTTTGTAGTTATATATATATATATATATATAATATCCAAGTGTTACATTATATAAAAACAATAAATAAGAGTATGAGTCTAAATTTTAAATTATTTTAAAATAAAAATAAATAAAAACAAAACTCATAAATTTATTATTTTAAAATTTTAGGTTTAAAGTAGTTTCATTCTCTTGTACGAGTATGACTTATATTCTATTATTGTAAAATTTTCCATTTTCAAATATATATTTTCTCTTAGCTAATCTTGACAATTTTGAATTAATATTTTTTCTTTTAATTTAAAAAATGTGTAAGTATTTTTTATGTTTAACGTCAAACCAACACTAATTGAAGTACTTCAATATCAGTGTCACCGAGAGATAACCATGAATATTATATGCAGTGTCTCCCTCTTATCTATATTGTTTGAACTATAAAAAAGTCAGCTCTATTATTCGTCTGGTCATTTATTGGATATATGTGAAAAAATATATAATTTTTTTAATTTTAAATAAATTACTTATAAACAAATATTTAAAATATGATTTTATATAAAAGTTAATTTTAAAATATAATTCAAATAAAATTACATAATGAAATATTAGTACAATAAATTCAATCGTTCTAAAAAATTAAATTTAAACAAATAAGACTATAAAGTTAAGTTTTGAAAATTTAATTTTAAAATATTAACTTCAATTTTATAAGTCTGAGCAAGAAAAACATACATATATAAACTTAAATTTTAAATGATTATTTCAATGTTTAATATTTCTTACTAATAACTTTATTTTCGTCACTTGATTACTTTTAAATATTTAAGTAAATCCACTGATGATCAAGTAATGTGTATGTAGGCATTGGATACCATGATAGTTGACCACCCACTCCATCAATAAATCGGAAAATTAAAATACCATTATTCTTATCTGTAAATATTTATTTGATTTAGTATGTGTTACAAATTTTATCTTAATGGCTATGAATTATTTTGTAATTCTAAGTTGAGGCTTTCACTGCAGCTTAGGCTTTCGATCAATGTTGAATGCTCTGTTTTTAGAGATAGTATAGGAGTTCCATTACTTATTTAATTAATATATTTACTAAAATAATTTTATTCTAAAACTCACAATTAGATATTTTTATAAATTATTATAGTAATAATTATAACATCTCATATTTTTTATGTAATAAAAATTATATCGCATAGAAATTATATAATAACCTAAATATAAATATTCATACATTCATCATATATTTCAAAATATATTTCTTTACATAAGATTTTATACAATTCCAAAATTAAATTAATTAAATTAAATTTCTTCATAAGTTCACTAAGGAGTCACACCACCTGTCAAAGCATTTGCTCATTGTATAATATTTAAAAACAAAACAAACACCACACAAGAAAAGGGTAAGCTGTAAAGTTTTAAAAAAATATATTTTCATAAATTGAATTTTTATTTCAACTAAACTACAACAATTCAAGCTTTCATAATTCATCTCATATTATACATATACTGACTCATATACAAAGACACTTAACTCTACTTTCGGAAGATTCGTGCATTGAGTTAAATTCAGAGGTTTGCACCTGTCATATATCATTTATCTATTCCAATTAGCTCATATTTCAAACCTCGATACAGGCTGCTCTGATCAGTTCCTATTTCAAACCTTAGATATAGTTCCTGTATGCACAGAGTTAATTCATATGTCCTATCCTGATCAACTTATATTTCAAACCTCAGACATAGTCATATGAACCTCCTTCGACTCTTCACTAACAGGTGATCTTTTGTACTAGTAGAGTCATATACCTAGTATACCTCCTTAGATAAATCGAATCTCTAAACAATGTACATCTTAATAATCTCAACACGGGTATCTCCTTAACTCAATATTGTTTCGACCATCATTTCATATCATTCACAAACATACATTGATATTACATCGTACCATACATAAACATTTACAATTTAATTCAAATTCATCAAATTCACACTTAATAAAATAAATAATTATAATATCTATTAGAAATATTCAAACTAGCTTTCCTTACACAAATTCACAAAACAAATAATTACAACATTTATAAAAACATATTATTAACTTCCCTTACCTCTATACAGTAGAGACACTTAAAGGAGTTTCAAAAAATCTAATATCACGGACAACTTAACTCTGTTCAAGAGCCTGATCAAACACTTTTGCTCTACTTAACGTCACGAATCTAAGAGTAACTTCTGATCGTTAGTTTGATAAGATAGGAAGGCAGAAATTTAGAGAGAATGCAAAAAAAAAAAATAAATGAGAAGAACAACATTTCTTAGAGAGAGTGAGTTGATAGTTTTTTTTTTTTTTTTTAAAAAAAGCCCAATATCTTTTCAGAGAGAATTAGTGATTTTTATAAAAATAAAGCTGAATATCTTCTTCTTAAAGAAGGGAAGAGCTTATGGTTGTTATAAAAAAAATAAAAACTAAATAACTAATTTCTCTATTTATTTAAACCTTTTGTTAAAAATATTATTCAAAAATTATCCTATTTATCTCTAAAATTACAATTTAGGTTAGTTTTTATTGTAGAGTTGTTTTTTTATGATATTATAATTATAATAATGATAATAAAGCAAATTTATACTATTATATAATCCCAAATCACTGTATATAATATAGTATATAATATAATAGTTATTTTTATAATTTACTTTTTTAAATTTATATTAATAATGATTTTTAATTGATAGAGATATAATTCATAAAAATTAATTATATTAATAATGGTGAATTTTAACAAATTTTTAACTCGTAAGTTTGAAACTAATATTAATAAGTTTGAAACATATTAATAAGTTAATTTGTTTATTGGATTAGAACTACTAAGTCTGAAACTAATAAGTTAATTTATTGATTAGAAGCATCTGTTAATGTAGTTGAGAAAGATAAAATGAAATAAAAGAAACTTATTACATAAAATTTATTATATAAATTAAAATTTATCTTTCTAAACAAAAATATATTATTATGTAATTATAATTATAGATTCTTTTTTAAGTTCTTATTAAACTTAATTTTATTTATTTTTTAAAAGTTTTTTTTTTTATATTTTTAACAATTCATTCTGTTACCTTAAATTTCTATTTTACAACTTTTTATTGTGTATAATTTCAATTAGTATCGAGTAATGAAATATTTAATTCTTTAACTTGTTAAATATTTTTAAGTTGAGTTGTATAAGCAAAGTAACACAATAAATATTATAAACAGTATAATGATTAATTATGTTTATATGATTAAAATAGATAATAATAAGTAAACTGAAATTAAAGATAATATGATGTTATATTAAAATAAGAAATAATAATGGAAAAAATAATCAAGACAACTAAAGTGCATTAAAAGACATGTCACCCTTTGAATCAACTTTCTTGCCAAATATATTCGGCTTTATCAGAGTATAAATTATTATTTTTTTTTATCAGCAACAAGAGTATAATTATCTTAATTGATTTCTTCATCTCGAAGTTCGAAAATAAAATTTAATAAAAAATAAAAAATAGATGAAATAGTTCATAACTTATAAGCTAGAAACCTTTAATCCAATAAACTTATTTAAAATATTTATCAAACATTTCTTGAGTTGGTCAAATTAAGTACTAAATTTTAAACTAATCAAATAAATTAATAACTAACTCATTAGTCTTATTACACAAATTTGTTTATCTCTTTCTATATTTAAAAATATTATATTAACACTTTTTAGATATCATAATTATTTAAACTATATTATACTATGTTTATTTATAAAGAAAGTAGTTTTAACATTAGAAACAAGAGAAAAAAAATCAAATCTCACCGAATCTATAAATCTAATTGTGAAAAAAAACTATAAAAAAAAAATTCAACTTACTATAGGCTATAAAGTGACACATCGACACTAATTATCATTTATATATATTTTTTACGTTAATAAAAAAAATCTACTTTTCATACTTAGACGTTATGATTTTTGGGTCAGATCCTGATCTTGGTGACTATTAACTTGACTAAACTTTCGCTAAGACAAATATTATATATTAAATATTAATTAATTATAAAAATATAATGTGGACTTGATTGATTTAAAAATTATAAAATTTAGTTATATATTAATAAAGAGTGTCACCCTAGTCGACGTTAAAAAAGTAAAATTAATTTAATTTACATTGTTTTGACTAATGTTAATAATAATAATAATAATAGTTTAAAAACAAAATCTCGTATAACATCTTCATTTTTAATGAAATAAAATTTAAAAAAAATTAATAGATGAGTGTGGATGAAAGAAATTAGAATAAATAAAGAAGATGAGGATAAAAATGTAAATGAATAAGATGTGTGTGGAAGAATTTTATGAATGTAAATGAATAAAATAAGTGTTGATAAATGAGATGAATAAAGATGAGATGAAGAGAAGGGTCTGAGTGAAGAAAATAAAGCGAAGAATGTGAATGAATAAAATGAGTGTATAAATATAGAAAATAAGTGGAAAAAATTGTGAATGAACAAAATTATGGATAAGGAGATTCATGATCTTTAAACCTATATTTCTTTATTAGAAATAATTTACTATTTTTTTATTATAAAGATACACGAATTTATAACATAAAAAAACACTAACTTTCTGCAAAATTTTAAAATTAAAAAATATTTAATATTATTAGAATTAGTAAAACCGGCTCTAATATTTCTTTAAAAATATATTTAATATTATTAAAGTTGAGTCAAATATTTTTTAATATATTTATAATTATCAAAACATATTTAATATATATTTAATATTATTAGAGTCTACTTAACTAGTTTTAGTATTTTTAAAAACATTTCATAATTAAAATTATAACAATTTTACATATTATATATTATTAAAAAACGACAAGACTTACACATATTTAATAATACTTACATCAATTTCACCTAATAGGGAAAAAACAAAATTGTGGCGGAGAAAGTGTTAAAAAAATGTCTGAATTGGTGCCATTTTTTTTGTATACGGAAACTTACGTATCTGAAAGGTAATTGTGATGGTTGAAAGTTTTTTGTCCTCTCTAGCTTCTTCACAAATAATAATGCGAGGAATAGAGAGAAAGATATTATACATTCAACAAAGGCTTCTATATGTTATTCCTCTTGACTTTGAACTTTGAAACTGAGTCCGGACGATGGTGGACCAGCTGATCCTTGTCTGAGGCAATTGTTAAATCATAAATCACCAATCCTTATCAGAGAAATTAAATGTCAAATGTTCGTTGGTGATCAGAGAGATGCAAAGATGCATGCATGTTTCTTCTTTCCTCAATAAACAATTCATTCCAAACATTTAATATCCCCAAGTGGCAGATGCTTTATTACGCAACTTGATCATCATGCATGCCCAACACCAAAAAGTTTCAATCATTCCTACATGCCCTTCGTCTCCATTCTCTTTAACATTTTTAGAATCATTATGATTAATCTTTACTTTTCACCTTTTATAACAAAAGGGCCAATTTAGTTTCCTTTTTCTTTTGCCATCTAGAAGAACAACCACTGCCTTGAACTTGAACCCTATTTTTAACACCGGAAAGTGTTTGATTATATTTCTTTCTAACAACATGTTGTAATGGTTAAAACTTGTGGAGGTTTACACAGTAGTAATTCAGAGATAGATTAACTTTGGTGGGAAGAAAAATGAAATTTAACAGCTTGTAAAACAAAAACTGTGACATAAATATACTACTATATGCCGTTGAAAGTAGGGGGTACACAGGCACGCTGGCGGCTGATGTGACACTTAGCATGGTTGGGTCCCATATCGTTTAGGCCATGGAATTCACTACAATGTAGATAAGACAGAGGAAGGTTCTCGGAATGGTGATAAAGCTCACGCAGACTCAACTCAATTATGTTAAGGAGTGATCAACTCCTATGATCAAGTAATTATACGATAATTTTAATTTAGTCTTGGAAAATTACTTACATTGTTGTTGTATTAGTTTTTAAAATGATGTCTGCTTTCAAGTTTATTTCATAAAAGTCGCTAGAAGAATTATACTATTTATAATATTCATATGCTTTTCACTTTAATTCATATTATAAGGAATTTTGTGACAGGAAATAAAAAATTAAATTAAGACGTTTAAAATTAGAGAAAATAATGTGCATTTTAGTTTTAAAAGGCTTGCATTACCCAGTTAAAAGTTATACAAAATTTGGCACTTAGGTGGGGTTTGGTTTGAGTGCAACATAACATTATTGGTATGTGAAGTGGTTGCAGCTAATAAAATGACACTCACTCAGTCACTGGTCACTCAATGTTGTGAGGTGTGTGCAATGGGACAAAAGGGAAAGAGAAAGGTTGTGAGTTATGAGAGAGTGATTGTGACATGAGACAACCATGCCCTTCCACCACCATGTTGCTCCCTTTCCTTTGAATCATTCTACCCAACCTACTGCTTCAACCCTTCTTCTTCTTCTGCGTCTCTCAGTTGCCCACGTTTTTTATTTTCTTTTTAACCCACGTGACCATATCCTTCAATACAATGCTTCTAGTACCTTATTTTTTTAATCATTTAACTACGTGATTTTGGGAGTTCAATTTTCACGTCCCACAGCCCTCCAATCAAAAATTTCTACTAATAAAATATTAGCCACGTAATCAATTCTCATTAATTTTTAGATTTTATTTATTTTAGAATGTGTTTGTTTTAAAGAGTCAATTTAAGGTGAAGAAAAAAAAGTGAAAAATAAAATTATTTAAATTAAGAAAAAAATTAAAAAGTACAAAAAAAATTACTAAATTTATGAATAATGTGATGATTGATTATTTAAAAAAATTATTAATAAATTTGTAAGATTGTAATTTTTATTAATTAAAATTAATTTAAAATAAAATATAATTAATTATTTGTATAACTAAATCAAAATATAATTCGAATGTGATTAAAACATTATTTTAATTATATTAGTATTTGAAAACAATAAGATTCATCTAACATTATGAATGCATATAAAATTATTAAAAATAAATTTTGATAAAATTAAATAAAATTTGAATAACAATAATTATAAAAGATTTAGTTAAAATTATAGATTTCATAAAATTTAATAAAATAAATAAAAATTAATATAAAAATTAAAGGCCTAATGAATCTTAATCATAGACTGGATGAGATAAATTATTTATACGTATTACTCCGTGAATTTGATTAAAAACATTCAAAATTATCTAACATTGTCAAGCATTTAAAACTGTAGTATTCAAAAGCATTCAAAAAAATTTCATAAATTTAAATTATTATCGTTAATATTATTATTATTATTTTATAAAATGATTTTTATTTTGATTATTATTATTATTTATTATATTATTATTACTTTTATTATTATTTTTAAGTTTCTTATTATTTTATATTTTTTTATTATTATAATATGATTTTCTAATTTTTCTAATGTTTTTATTATTTTATAAATTTATGTTGATTATGATTATTTTTTATTATTATTTTATAATTTTTATTTTTATTATTATAATTATTATTTATGACTTTATTGTTATTTGTATATATTATTATTTTATAAATTTATTTTGACTATTATTATTAATATATTATAAATTTATATATATTAGTATTATCTTTTTTTCACAGTTCTATACAAATTTTGATTTTCGTCGCCTTCATTTGTTTATATATCTGTTCATCCAAACATCATTCACTCTTGCAAATGTATCCCTACAACCAGTAAATACATAGTTTGAAAATGGTACCCACTCCCTATTCTTTCTTAGACTCATCCAAATCCAATGTAAAAATTTAAATGTAAAACAACTTCCTTTTAGGACTTTGTTTAACCCTTTCCATACATGTTAGACCATATATAGATCCATCTTTTAATACTATAAAATATACATATCCAAAGACATCCTCCTTGACCAATAATTCCAACTTCGACTTTGTAGTACAATATTCATTTTTTTATTAATTTCCATTTATTTATATCCATTATCTATGAATCTTTTGGTCATCGTTTTCCCTTCTTTTCAATGAGTATATATAAAGGAAGCAAGCACCCAAACATTCGTTCCAAGGCCACAAAAGCACACCAGAGAAACAGAGGTGGAAACAAACACAACAAAAGCAACACAAGAGATGGATTTTGATTCATGTTTCTTCCAGTACCAAAGCCCTAACACTCCCTTTCTAAACTCTCCTTTGTGTGCAGAACCATTCCATTGGGAGGACTTTTTTCTCTTCAATGAAGAAACCACCACCGCCACCACCACCACCACCCTTGATGATAATCCCTCACAAATGAAGGAATCATCCTCAGACTCCAACTCTTCAGGGTCTTTGGTGAGCAGTGAGTCACAGGTGGAAGTGTCCTCCAATTTGAGTGATGCAAGGCAAGGGCAAGTGGTGAAAGAAGCACATGATGCATCACCCCCTCCAAAGGAGGGCATGAAAGAGAAGAGAGCCTTTAGGGGAGTGAGGAGAAGGCCATGGGGGAAGTTTGCTGCTGAGATAAGAGACTCCACAAGAAATGGGGTTAGAGTGTGGATTGGAACATTTGACACAGCAGAGGCTGCAGCACTGGCCTATGACCAAGCAGCTTTGTCCACAAGAGGTTCCATGGCAGTGCTCAACTTCCCAGAAGAAGTGGTGAGGGAATCACTCAAAGACATGGCCAACAAGCCATGGGAAGAGGGTTCCTCACCAGTGTTGGCACTCAAGAGGAAACACACCATGAGAAGGAAGTCCAAAGCCACAAACAAAAAGCCCAAAAGGGACCACCATGGAATGGAGTTGGAGAATGTGCTTTCACAGAATGTGTTGGTGTTGGAGGATTTGGGCTCTGACTACTTGGAACATCTTCTCAGCTTAACTTCTTCTTCTGATCATTTTCTTTGCTAGTTAATTCTTAGTTTAGCTCTTCAATCTTGTTAATTAATGTTCATTCTTTCATCACTTGGTATTAGCTAGATTTGTTGTTGTTGGCATTCGGATTCTCTTGATGATTTGGTTTTTCTGGTGTGCCCTCATAAAGTAATGAGGGAGAATAAAATACACTCCAATTGTATAAACAAATCACATCATTCAAACAATAGATCTTCAAATGTCTCTCCATGCTGTCTTCTACTACGTGCTATTCTTTAATCAGACAAAGAATCTATAATAAAAGACAAACCTCCTTTTTAGCGATGCTACGTTCTTTCTCATATACGTCTTCATGTGTTTTTCTTTTCTTCTCATTCCATTTTCCCTCATCCTCATCCTTTGTGTTAGATTAAGTTGATGTGAATTATTTTTTTAATTCGTTTTAAAAGAGCATTTTCTATTCTAGAAAATTTTCCAAATCTTAAAAGTTAGCGTTTTAAGGTGAACAAATATTTAGAAACAATGTTATCACCTGCTTCTAGATATACCAATTCTATCCTAATTTTTAGGTTCAAATAAAAGTCACAACTATATTCTAATAAATCTATAGTAAGTTATTAAATCATATATTTGCGATACTTTTTACCCAACTTTCTATTGCCTATTATGGATACGATTTGCGCTACATAACATAATAAATATGACTGTGATTGAAAATTAAAATTAAAAATATTTCTAATACTTATAATTATACCCAATTAAGGTCTTAATCTTTCTAAAAAATATAATTAAGTTAGTATAATAGTCTTCATAATCATTTTTTTCAAAAATTAACACTTATCTGCAATTTTTATAGATCCATCGAATATTACATGTCATTTTTGACTCATTTATATGAGTTGAAAGCCCTTTAAGACTCTATTATTTAATTCACTTTAGGGAACAAATAAAAATATTAAATTTTAGATGGACTGAAACAAAGATTTCATACATTTGTAGAATTTAAAAATATTTCACGAACTAAAATTTAAATATATAAAAGAATCAATATCAAATAGAGAATAACATGTATCATATCAAAACAACCCAATTTCACACACAAAAAAGTAAAAATATGTTGAAGTAGATCAATATAAAACAAGGATTTCAAAAAAGATATTTTATCATGAAAACAAACTATTTGTGTACGTCTTGTTTTGAAAATAAAGATGAAGATGTGTGGGAACTCTAACATGCTCTCTTTGTCAAAAATTTAGCTTCAGTATTGAACTCCACAGGGAAGTTTGAAAATATTTTTCTGAGTAGTTGGTGATGTATCAACCAAATTTGTAGCCCCAATGTTTATGAAGTTTTATATTTCTCATTTATTGCATCAGTAGAATTCTCCCACCAAACCCTGGTAGAGTCAAATTCAACAATTTTGTGCCATACCTACAATTGTTTAGGAATCCTTCCAGAAAAAGAAATATTAGTCTTATAGATTTCAATCAACATTTATTCGAACATTTTCAAGAGATTAATCATTTTTAGAAAGACCTATAGAAGGCTTACAAAAGTGGAAATTTATAAGCACAACTAAAAAAAAAAACAAAAACCACGCCCTAAATATTATTATATTTGTGTTATGTTTCTAACCGATTTCTTAGGCAGATTGAGATTGAAGTAGTTTATCTTTTCTATGGTTTTGTTAAAATCTGCAAGTAAAAAGTCCTATTATTTGGATTGGGAGAGTGAGTATGACGATAAAAGACACTTATTAAAACATTAAATTAACATTAGTTTCAGTTAAATAGCAATGTTATTACAGTTGACTTAATTGACTTTAAGTGACACAATATTTCCTTTTAAGTTAAAAAACATACAATAAAATTGGAACTAACTATTTTTAATCTTTTTATAAGTAAATATTCACAGGATATGAATTTGTGCATTTTTTTTACTAGTAATACTTAATTAAAAAGCTCAGATTTTAAAAATGAAAAATATTTTTACTCATAATTTTTTTCTTTCACTTTTTATATAAATATTTTTTTATTCATCTATTTTATCCACACTCATCTTCTTGTCTACTACACCCATCTTTTTCATTCACATCAATTTTTTTACCCACACTTATCTTTTTCACCTTCTCACATCGTTTTCATCCACACTTTTGTCCTCATCTTTTTCATTCTCACTTATTTCCTTCATTCACATTGATCTCATTTATTTACAATTTTTTTTATTCTTTTATATTTGATTTTGTTCAAAATAAAGACATTGTATGAGATTTTTTATAATTATTGTCACTAACATTAGTCAAATCGATACAAATTAAATTAATATTAACTTTTGACACTAAACTACTTTAATTAAAAATTAATTTAAAAATTAATAATAAATCGGTGTCAACTTAACTAATGCTACTTAGAGTCTGACTTCAAAAATAGATATTAATAAATTAGTGTCTATGATTTTAAAGTTGATTACATACATGCGTCGCAAATTCAATAATATTAATTAATAATAGTTGACTTTTCTTCGTAAGTGTTAACTTTATATATATATATATATATATATATATATATATATATATATATATATATATATATATATATATATAATCACTGGTACTTATTGGACATTTTTTCTTAATGAAACTAATGACCTAATGATTTCTTGATTTACTAAATTATGAATGTAATTATGTTTAAACTCTTCATCTTAATATTTATCGTTTTAGGTAATCCATATATATTTATTTTTTTATTGGAGGATATCTCAGATTTATCGAGTACATGTAACATTGATGATATTTTAAATATAAAAAAAAAAAACTTTTTACTATTTTGAATTATTTTTCTTATGTTTTAACGAATTTATCTTAAAAAAATTGAATCAATACGACATGTTTGTTTTAACATTATTGAATTGTCAAATTTATTAAGTGATTTAGCGTTAATTTTTTATATTTTAAATATTAACAATTTCATTTGTCGAGTTACAATAAGAATAAGAATTTTTCTTATCTATAATATTTTATCTAGTTCAGACAAAATTACTTATAAAAAATAATGTGATCAATACAAATAAAAGTAAACGTGAGAAAACAACCTTTTTTAGAGAGGATGGACTAACACTTTTTATGATTTTTTGTAAGTTTCACAATTAAATTCTGAAAACATCTGTGCAAAGTGTTATAATAAGCATTTATACCCTTGAAACGTCTGAATAAAAAATATTATTTTCCTGTAAAAAATAGATAGAATTTTTCTTTTGAGAAATCATAAACTAAAGTAATTATACATGTTTACCTCGATTAGACATAGGTTTCATTGGGTCTAACATCACAATCTTCACAAACTTGAGAAGAGTGTGAATTTCTGGAAAGCTTGTGACTATGTTTTTTTATTCGAGGATTTTTAATCCACCATAGTTCAAGTCACCATAGCGATAATGACGTAAACATACTAATTCGTCTTGATTTTCACCTATAGCACATTGTACCTTTTGATTACAAAAGTAACATGGTATACTATTCTCAGTCAAAATTCAATTTTTTGCGAACTGAACTGTGATGGTGGAATTGACTTTCCAACACCATAAACTAGTCAGAATTCGATTTCTTCTATATTGGTTTTTTTTCTTCATTAATATAATAAATATTTAAAAGATGAAATACATTTATTATAATATAATAAATATTTTAACTTTTTCTTAGAATAAAGAAATAAAACAGGCCACTCTAAAGGTATTCTAACCTTATTACAAGAAGGTAGACAGTACACGATAAACAAAATAAGAAAATTGCCAAAATAAAGTAACAAATGTAGAGCTCAAGACACATACATCTAAATCAACCAAATAACAAGCTCACTACCAAGTTACAAAGGGCAGAGAATTTGCAAGTAACCCGCCTGTTGCTGTTATAAAAAAAAAATAGAACTCTTCGGTTGAACACTCACGCTCCAAGCCTCTTGTCATGGTCTCTATCAACAGCATCGTTCCATGAACTAAGAAGGCAACCCTGTAATTTACAAACCTGTAAAGACAAACAATCATACTCTCCAGAACCTACCTTTAGACACACTGAAAACAGAATCCCCCGGGTTCTAAATTTTACCCATGACCATCCTTTAATAAGAGCAAGATAGAAAATTTCCTCACAATCAGCAATACCATTCTTAAATACTACCCTGTTTTTGTGAATCCAAATTTCTCTAACAATGACTACCAACATGCCTTTCCATGACTACCCACATGCCCTTCCAAACAGTATTAGCCTTCTTGCTGCAACCTAGCAAATGAAAACTCCTAAAATGTTCAAACATAAAATTTTGTCTCACTGACGAAATACCTATCTATTTGTCGCAACTATCCCACATTTTTTGTACCATTGCACAAGAGAGAAACAGATGTTGTGCTGTTTCAGTATGTTAATTATACAGCAGACACAAGTTACTATGTCCCTATTAGGCAATCTATTTAATAAGATTCTCCAAGCATATATCTTTGCAGTAGGTTCCACATTCAACATCCACAATTGGTTCAAACCTTTTATACAAGCTGAGATATTATCCCAACAGAGTTCAGCATACCCTAACCTAACTGAATATACCTTCAGACTATCCTTGATCCAGATCCATCTATCTTCACCACTAAAATACTACCTCTTCCAATTAGTATTATCTAGGACGACAAGTAATTCTGATAAATTTTCTTTTTTCCCATGTGAACATTTCTCGTCTCTATTGGAAATTTCAATTACAAACTTTATTTTTCCACATTCCCAAATCACTCAGAACACTTTCTTGACACATCGAAATATTGTACAATCTAGTAAACCTTTCTTTTAGTGATATATCACCTACCCACTTATCCTCCCAAAACCTAACATTTTCTCCATCCTTAATCTCCCATATAACATTATTATCAAACCAATTTGAGTGATTTTCAACATCACACACTTTACAAAGATCTATCCACCAATTAGAGATTTGTCTAGCTGTCCTAAATGTGTTCATATCACGCCACGAGCCATACCTAAATTCTAATATTTCCTTCCAAACTTCCACTTTTTCCGTCTCTAATTTCCACTTCCATTTTCCAAAACATTGCATAAATATTCTAACTATTATAATTAAAATATATTTATTACATAAAGTTACTTTCTGTCTGAGTCTCCTCTCTTCTGTTCTAACTATTATAATTAAAATATATTTATTACATAAAGTTACTTTCTATGCTTGGTAGATGGAATTGCCCTGATTCATCTTATGTTTTCTTTAATATGATTAAATCAATATTTTAATTCATTACAAAACTATATAATTATTACATTTTTTTAATATTTATTATATTTTAATAAATAAATTTCGATTATTTTAGAATAATTATTAGATTTATTTATATTTTAATTGCAATATTTAATATCTTTATTATATTGCAATAAATATATTCCATTTTAAAATAATTATTATATTTATTTATTTATTTATTATATCAATGAAAAAAACAAATATATAATCTGAAATTGGATTCCCTGAATCGAATTCTTATTGAGAGCAATATGCCATGCTAATTTCTGTAATTAAAAGATGGGGCGTAAAAATAAAAAATGAGACGGTGCTAGATCTAGATGTAAGTGAGAATGATAAATCAACAGGAAATACCAACAAACAGTATGTGTGCAATATTGTTCATATATATTATTTGAATAAAATCAATTTTTATAACAGCAACTAAGGAATAACGAAAAGTATTATAGCAATAAATATTTGATCATTCTTCTGAATCTCTGATATCACCTGGAAATGAGAATCACAAAAAATAATGATGCTGGAAGAAATTAGAATAACAGATGAGAGAATGAAGAACTCAATAACAGAGGAGAGGAGAACTCACATTCCACACACTGTCTCTTCTCCTGCCCTTCAACATGTATAATTCTTTAGCCACTTGGGCCATTGGCCCATTCTAATACTCCTCTTCACTTTTTCCATGGTATGTGAATTTTTATTTTTGGGCCCCATTATATTATTATTTGTATCAACACCTCCTCCATTGAAATTGACCTTGACAAGGTCAAAGTGACGATTAAGTCGTTGAATTTCAAGTTCCCCTTCCCATGTAGCTTCTTCCTCAGGCAATTCTTTCTACTGAATCAGTACCTCTGACAACCAAACACCATTTCTTTTAATCTTGCGTTTGTCCAATATAATTGATGGTCGAAGTTTCGGTCCTTTGTCATCATTGAGTAAAGTAATAGGGATAAAAGGTTTGACAAAATTAGGAAGTGCCAACACAGGTGCGCGAGTAAGTGTTGTCTTGAGTGAATCAAATGCCTGTTGAGATTTTGTAGACGAATGAAAAACATCTTTCTTTAGCAAATCAGTGAGAAAGGTAGCCAACATGACAAAGTTCCTGATAAACTTGCGATAGTAACTTGCTAATCCCAAAAAAGCTCGCAGTTGCTTAATTGAAGTTGGTACAACCCATTGTTGAATTGTTTGTATCTTGGTTTCATCAACCTTGACTCCATCCCGTGATACTTGTCCCAAATAATCAATTTGGGTTTGGCTAAAAGAGCATTTGGAGAGTTTGGCAAATAAGGAATGTCTTTGCATGGTGCTTAAAACCAAAGAAAGGTGTTAGATATGTGTATTCCATGTTATACTGTAGATTAAAATGTCATCAAAGAAAATAAGGACAAATTTGTGTAAAAATTCTACAAAAAACTGAATTCATTAGGGCTTGAAAAGTAACAGGTGCATTACTCAATCCAAATGACATTACTAGCCATTCATACAATCCTTGGTGAGTGCCAAAAGCTGTCTTATAGCGATCCTCCGGAGAAACAAGAATCTGATGATACCCTAAATGTAAATCCAGCTTTGAGAAATATTGTGCTCTAAACAATTCATTAAGTAATTCATCCACTGTGGGCATAGGAAAAGAATCCTTAATAGTGACTGCATTAAAGGCCCTATAATCGGTGTAAAAGTGTCATATTCCATCTTCTTTTTTGACAAGTAGCCCTAGTGAGGAGAATGGACTTGAACTAGGTTGTATGATACCCTCCGATAACATTTCAGTATTAATATGTTCAATCTCAGTTTTCTGACTATGAGGATAAGGATAAGGTCGAACTTTCACAGGGGCACTCCCAAACATCAATGGGATGGTATGGTCATGAGACTGTATTGGTGGTAATCCATGAGGCTTCTCAAAAACATTTTTATATTGATGTATAGTCATAGCCAATTCAGGCTCCATGGATGTTGGAAATTCCAACAAATGGTGGGTTGGCACTTCAGGTGTTTGAATTTGAATGGCATATAATTCCACTATATAGTTTGTGGCTTGTAAGCGGGTGAGTTGATGAAACTGAGCTAGGATAGGCAGATTTGAGGTTTCTCCATGTAAAGTGATAAGTTCTCCATTGATGTAAAAAGTGAGGAAGCATTCTTTAAAATTCACTAAATGAGTATCAAAAGTTGCCAACCATTGACTTCCAAGAACGAATTCAGCTGCAGCGATAGGTAGAATATAGGCTGAAATATACAAAGAATGACCCTGGATTTGGACTAAGATATTCTGGACTTCACCTTCACATTCCAATTGCTCTCCATTGCCCACCAACACTTGTAATCGTGGGGTATGATAGATGGGTAGGTGTAGAAATTTAGCCACTCTAGATTGGATGAAATTATCAGAACTCCCTCCATCAATAAGGGTTTGAATCTTATGGCCCTGGATAAATCCTGTGAATCTAATCGTGCCTTTTATCGTGGTACTTTTCATGGAATTGTATGATAAATGAGGTGTCTGATCAAATTCCTCATACTGATTTTGGACAATCTGCTGGCTCTGTATATTTGGGTCTGGCTCCGGAGGTATTTCATCCTCACATGGGAGTAAGAAATAGTGTTTATTAACACACCGATGAGTAAGGGAATACTTCTCATCACAAGTAAAATAAATCCCCTTTTCTCAACGGAATTGAATGTCAGTTGGGGTTAAACGCTTTAAGTTGTTGGGTTTTGATATGTAGAAAGTAATGGTGGTGGATTTGTGTTTATAGGTGGGTTTGTGTCTGTTGTTAATGAAAGTTTAGAAATATTTTGTGTAAGTGATTTGGCTGGGAAGTAAGCAATTATGTGTTTAGGAGCTAGGGATGATGGGTGAAATTTTTCCTCAAAGAGTTTAGCAAATAACATAGCCAGGAGTATTGAGTGAGGGGCTCAGGATATCACTTCAAGCTTTAATTCAGGTATTAATCCACTAATAAAACAATCAAGCAATACATAATCATCTAACCCATCTAAACGAAGATTATCAAATTGAGATGGGCCAGACTGGATTTGAATGGCAGTGGACAACGATGGCCAATCAGCTACCACTTACTGCTCATCGGGAGTGTCAGTGAAAATCTAGCTTCATAGAGCGAGGATGAGAAACAATTGAAGTGGAAGGCTGTGCTGAAGACCTTCTGAGATTTCAGGAATAATTGATGCAACTCCTGCAATTGCTGATCAATCTTGTCAAATCGTTGATCCATTTGCATAAACCGATCATGATGTAAACCCAGAGTCTCCGAAATGTGTTTCAGTTCTCCTTGTATCTCTTTCATTCTTGTATTTTCAGCCATAAGTAACTCGATGAAAGCACCAATGATACGATATGTATCTAAAATCAACAGGAAATACCAACAAACAGTATGTGTGCAATATTTTTCATATATATTATTTGAATAAAACCAGTTTCTATAACAGCAACTAAGGAATAACGAAAAGTATTATAACAATCAATATTTGATCATTCTTCTGAATCTCTGATATCACCTGGAAATAAGAATCACAATAAGTAATGATGCTGTGAAATTAGAATAACAGATGAGAGAATGAAGAACTCAATAACAGAGGAGAGGAGAACTCACACTCCACACACTGTCTCTTCTCCTACCTTTCAGCATGTATAATTCTTTACCCACTTAGGCCATTTGCCCATTCTAGTACTCCTCTTCACTTTTTCTATGGTCTGTGAATTTTTATTTTTGGGTCCCATTATATTATTATTTGTATCAGATACCAGAGTTTACAAAATGATAACAACACTTTTTTAAGGACTAATTATTATGAGATTATTTTAAAAGATTATCATTTTTGAAGACTAAATCTTACATATTTTTCAATTAAAATTGAGTTACTGAAAACACATTTAAGTCTAAAAGGATGTTCAATAGGCCAACAGTCTCTTCATTACTTTTTATTTTAAAATTTATTTATTAAATATGTTTTCTCTCTCATATTGAGTCACAGTCACGTACACAAATAAATACAATCAAGTGAAAAACTATTCATTTCTCTCATTTTTTATAAATATTAACAAACTTTCTTGATAAATAATAAAAAAATCTAATAAATATTAAAGAATATCTATATTTTTTCAAGTAATATTGAATTAGTTATAAAAAAACTTAAATATTTAAAAATAATTTGCTAAACTGATTTTTTAAAAATAATCTTACTGTAAATATCTTAACAATATGCAACATTATTTTTATTATTGTTAAAAAAAACAAAATATGAAAAAGATGTTTAGGTAAATGTGAGAAGAAGAAAAATTATTTAATATATAAAATAACAAGGACATTATTGGTATTTTAAGAATTTGTTATCCTGCAAGAACAACTGCCAAATAACCATCCTGTGTCAATCTAGTTATTTGATATTAACTGATAACCATATCAAGATGGAAAGAACAAACAGAAAAAAAATGTATTTTTAATTATTGTATTTTAAATCAAACATAATAAAAAAATTTATATATATTCATAATTTGTGGGAGAAGGTCAATAAATTTTTATTTAAATATTACTGTTTTCAATCATGATTATCATGATTAGTAATTTTAAACTATTTTTTTCATTTAAATATTGTGGGATACATTACCAACTTTTAGCATTAATTAATAAGTTTACTCTAAGATAAGATAGGTATCTTTAAAAAAAATATGGTTAAGTTAAACTTAAATTCCACTTTTTTAGAAGGTATCAGAGTGAATGATTTGTATAACTCACTCAGAGTATAATTTGATCCTTGTATCGAAAATTTTTTTGACAGAAATTTCAGACAAGCGTATAAATTGAAATAATATATAAAATTTGAGGTTTAAAAAAATTTAAATAGATATAAAATATAAAATTTACAAATAAAGTATAAATGTTATTTCTATAAATGTTTCATAGATTTCAATATATTTCTAAAACAATGTTAGCGTTGTAAAAATACAATTTTGAGAAGATAATAAAGTAATTGAGTCAAATTAGACTCTTGATTCGGGATTTGATATATAGGATCTATTAAAAGCTTAATTGAATTTTTGGAAGTATATAAAAGAAAGAATTGTTGAGTTCCAAAACATCCAAGTAGAAGTTAATTATTACGTTTACTCAAGTGAATATTGGTTCGATAGGTGAAAGTTAATAGTTTGGAATGTTTCGATCTTTCTGAAAATAAGAATGTTAAGAACTAATTATGCACATATGTACTTATAATGATGAATTATTCAAACTATGTTTTGCGTTATATAAAGGTTATTATATGTTTTAATGGCGAAATAATAAATTTGGGATGATTTTAACATAAATCATGTTTTGAAAATGAGTTGTTTTTTATTAATATATTCTTTGAATTAATATTATTTAAATGATATTTAAATATTGAATTATAATTATACTGTATCACTTGTTATATATCAAATTGCCATTCAAATGATAAGTCGTAATAATAATAATAATAATAATAATAATAATAATAATAATAATAATAATAATAATAATAATAATAATAATAATAATAATAATAATAATATTATTATTATTATTATTATTATTATTATTATTATTATTAT
>Ga0209489_103295_pt1 | contig 31728 bp, 14 predicted proteins | sample SiratrowhiteBW_FD_187527 | JGI IMG/M metagenome (GOLD analysis project Ga0209489, IMG submission 187527) | Root nodule microbial communities of legume samples collected from California, USA - Siratro white BW (SPAdes) (version 2) | ecosystem: Host-associated > Plants > Roots > Nodule | place...
CATAAAAAAAAAAAAACAAAAACAAAAACACAAAGCATAACAGAAGTGCAATTTACACTAGACATTTCATCATATACATAGAAGACACATTATAAACATTTCATCAAACACCTCATGAACTAATTTCTAAACATGGAGTTTATGACATAATTGAAAACACGTGACTTAGAAACATCACAAGAACATATTATAAACTTGAAAAATACCTAAAAGTAAAAAGATTCAACAAATTAAATTCAACAAAGTACAGGAATAATGCAGTAGCTTCACGGAAACAACAAGAATAACTCCTATTTTCATAATTTTGGACGATTCTAAGAAGAACAAGGTGTTTGAATCGATTAAATTAAAAAACAAATGATTAAAACAAGAAGAAACACTTATCTCTTAAATACCAAAGCTCTAAAAATATAATGTAATACAATGCAACAGAAGTTAAAGTGTTTGGATGTGTGAGGTGGAATAGGAAGTGAAAGAGAGTGAGGTTAGGCCAACACTCTTAGAGGAAACTAGAGAGAGCGTTGAGAATGAAGACTACTTTAAGGAGAGCTTCTAGAACAAGAAGAGGCATTTGACCAGCACTACTATTCTTATTCATAACAAATCTGAAAATTAAGTTACATGAAGCACTTAGTGTATGAAAGTCGAAGGCGGTGGAAGGGGTGACTATCGATTTCAATATCGATCTGTCAAGCCGTTTCTCTCTAATAAGGCAAGCTAGGATAAGAGAGAATTGTCCTCATATATAGGATGACATGTGACAAATGGCATGAAAGGCATGTGGTGCCACCTAAGCTTCCACCTAGGTACGACATATCCTCCTAATTGGTGCCACACCAACCCTTGTACATGCCACCTAAGCCTTAGCAAAGTCCTTCCTGTCTCTCTTAATTTTAAACTTTTTACCTCTAAGTTTCTAAGACAAACTAGTCTACTTTTAAACCAAAATACAAGACTCAAAATTTAAATTCCTATGCTAGACCTCTTATTTTGATCCAAAATATAAGATTCAAATCATCCTATACTATCCTATAAAGGAAGATTTTAATAAAATACTTTCCATTAAAGAAAAAAAAGATTTTCCAGAAAATCTTCTTCTTGATCAGAATATGGTTTTCCAGATAATCCTCTGTTTATGTTATTATTTTTATTATTTCTTTTTTTACTTTTGTAAAACCACAAAATTAATCTTTCCCTTATTTCACATTCCACTGATTAGACATTCTTGTTGTCTTTCTTAAATTGTTACTTCAAATTATTGCAAGGACCATTACAACTTTGAAACGGCTAATGTTTTTATACAAAGATAAAAATGGGACCGAGGAAATGACATTATTTTTATCAACAACAAAGAGATCAATATGATCTTATCAAAACAAACTGTATAGGTGTTTCCATGTCCTACACACAGGTTGTTACTGTACTATCCGGCCACCAAAAGGAGTGGCCAACATCTCCCAATATCTAAACCAGGAGGCATGACCGACAATTCCACTATCCGACCACCAGAAGGAGTGGCCGACAACTCCTAATACTTGAAACTCTTAGTAGTCTAAATACTACAAGAGTCTCGGAGAGTAGTGTACTATCCGACCACCAGAAAGAGTGGCCGACAACTTCCAATACCAAACTAGGAGGCATGACCAACAACTCCACTACCCGGCCACCGGGAGGAGTGACAAACAACCCCCAATACTCAAGCCAGAAGGTATGGCCGAGAACTCCAACCACTAGAAACTCTTAGAAGTCTAAAGACTATAAGAGTCTGAGAGACTAGTGTACTGTACGGCCACCAGGAGGAGTGGCCGACAACTCCCAGTACTAAGGAGGTATACAACATCTATTCGGCCTTCAGGATGGTAGGTTCACAACCAGGAACACGCATGAGCTGACAAGTATCCAGCAACCTCTCACCAACCAGTTTCCCACCTTTTTGCATTGGGAATCAACACCTGTCTTCTGACACAGGAACAAGTTTCAATAAATGGAACCACATGTCTTCCCTGACAGGCTGCAGAAAAAAGCAATCCCAATAGCCGAAACTACACGTCTTTTCCTCACAAGGCATGCAAAAACAAGATATCCTCCTGACACAGGGATGATACACTCCCGAGGCTGCACGTCTTCCCCTGCTGGAGGAGCAATGATAACACATACTGATATAAATAGCAAACAGGAAAAGAGAAAGAGGACTTTTGGGCTCAGATCTTATTTGGATAATTGAAACCCCTGATAACAAAGTACCAGCGACCGGAAAACACCATCACCCTCAACCCATACACTAGATATCGAAACTTTATCTAAGACCGATATAGTTGACCATTATAGTTTTGTTTTCGGCCTTAGACTCCACAAAAACATTTATTGTTATCTATCCTCACTGCTCTGTAACTCCCCATATATATATATATATATATATATATATATATATATATATATATATATATATATATATATATATATATAACCTTAGCTTCATATTCAACTAGTACATATCTTGGCTTTGTCCTCTTAGTCTGAATCTACCAAGAATTAGGCAATTTCTGCAACTTGCTCTGTCCTTTTTAGCTGGACAATTACCATGGAAATAGGTAATTAGTTTTGCTTTTTGCATGGAAAGTGTTCCTGGAAGAAGAAAAAGGTACAAACGCTCAGGAGGGAACTGTTTCAAACCTTCTTAACTACTGTTAGTTCAAACTTTAAATTCAAATCTAACACATTAAAAGACTCCATAAAAAAAGAATGCTGGGGACCCTTGCTTTATGGCCAACCGTTATCTTTCAAGTTTCAAATTTCAGTTATTTTCAACCTCGGAAAGTTCTCAGACATTTTTTTTTTCCAGTTCCTTTCACAACCCTTTGCCGGGTTCATCTGGAAATCAATTTTGATCTTTAACAGAAGAAGCATTCTTGGGGAGCTTTAGCTTTTTCTTTCTCTCTAGCGAACAAGACAAGAACATTCAAATTAATCTGCTTTTTCTTTTGATCACCCTTTTTTACCTTTTCTTTTACTATGCATAGTTTGATTTCAAATGAGAATTGTATGTTTTAAGCTAAGTTCTATGTCATGCTTTTATAACCTATACAGTATATATCGAAGTGATCTTGAAGCCATTTACAGCTCACAAGCTCAAATTGTAACTTGACCTTCATGTTTGTGTGCAGGTGTTGAAGAAGTTAATCACATATTCTTGAGATAAGATGGATAAATTATCCAACTATGACGAAAATTATGATGAGGGTTATACTTCTTCACCTTCCAAAACTCTTGCTTTTTCCACAGTGGGTGGAGATTCTTTGGCATATTGTCAAACTTGGACAAGCTCAGAATCTGAGACTGTAAATGAGAGCAGCTATGCCAGTGAATCTTCACCTTCTCCGAGGAGGAAAAAACCGGATGTTCTTTCAAAGCTAGGAATGAAGCTTTGCAAGCATTCAATGGATGATAAACTTGGTGGCAGTGAGCTCTTGGATTCAGGTAGTTTGCACTTTTCTTGTGTAACTTTTTGTTATGTTTTAGGACACTTTGAACAAGTACAGTACAATTTTTAATAGTGGCTGACTTAATTTTGTCCACTTTAGCCGAGCTTGAAATGATGAAGGAAAGATTTGCAAAGCTTCTGCTGGGAGAAGACATGTCTGGTAGTGGGAAAGGTGTTTGCACTGCAGTTACAATCTCAAATGCCATTACCAATCTCTATGGTAAATTTTTAACTGTATTAATACTCAATAGCATAACTTGATAACACACTCTTGAACATACTATCTGTTTTTGGCTAAAATTTATCAGAATTCAAAAATTATAATGGAGACTCGTTAAATAAGAAATTATACCTACATCATTTGGTGAGATCCAAGCAAATTTTAACAATAACAGTACTCTGAAAAAAAATGCATTAGAAAGTCTGTATGTTTCTAGTACTCTCATATTTGTGAGCAATTTTTTTTTGTCCTTGAATGTGTTTGATTTGTGAATTCTGCAGCAACTGTATTTGGTCAAAGCTTAAAGTTGGAACCACTAAAGCCAGAGAAGAAGACTATGTGGAAAAGGGAAATGAAGGTTCTTTTATCAGTGTGTGACTACATACAAGAATTTGCTCCAACTGCAGAATATTTAAAAGACGGCACAATTGTGGAGGTGAAGTTTGCTAAATGATAATGATATCTTCAATGGAACTTGTTTGGCATCTGTTAATGCATATAACATGATCTGATGCTCTCTTTCAGATGATGAAAAGCAGGCCAAGATTAGACATCTATATCAACCTCCCTGCACTGCAGAAGCTTGACACAATGCTCATAGTGAGACAAACCTCAATTGCTTCTTCCATCTTGCATCAGTTTTCATGAAGACTTCTTGTGACTTAAATTATAAACATAACATTGTTTGCAGGAAATATTAGATACTTTCCAGGACACTGAATTTTGGTATGCTGAGAACACACCAGGGAATTTGAATCGTGGGGCCTCATTCCGAAGAATTGTTCCAAGGAAAGATGAGAAGTGGTGGCTGCCAGTTCCTTGTGTTCTTCCTGGTGGTCTCTCTGATATGTCAAGAAAGCACCTGATAGAGAAAAGGGATTGTGCTAATCAAATTCATAAGGCAGCCATGGCAATAAACAGCAATGTTCTTGCAGAAATAGATATCCCAGAAACATATATACATAATCTTCCCAAGGTTGGTCCTCGTTGGTAATTCCCATTGTTTAAGATAAAAACTTGTTTTTGAAAGTCTCATTATGAAAGTTGAATTCTCAAAAATGAGTCTTGTTGTGAAACATGGGTGAGAAGAAAAAGGTAAAAGAAAAATACAAATACTATTTGATTGAACGAGTAAAGGCTATCACATATTGAAACTTCTATTTCAATTATAAATATTATTGTCTTGAAATAGTTAACAATGTATTTATAGAAATTAAAAAATAGAGCAGGAATATTATACTAAAATGTATTCTTACTAAATATAATTGTATTAGAGTAATTACTATGTATGACAAAACCTTCAAGGTAATCAATTCGAAATAGAGGATTAAGGTAACTAGTCTCCAACCAAGTAGTAACTAATCTCCAAATAGGCATCTCTAACAAGTCTGAATCTCTTTTTCTTTCCAGCTGAAATTCAATTGCCAAGTGATTGAGGATTCCATTAAATGTGACCCCATAAAGCAAATGTCTTGGAATTTATCATCAAATTTTATAAGCATTTTATGGAAGCCAATAATAGCAGCTGATTTTTGTAGAAAACGTGTTGATATAATTTCAGTTAAGGTACCAATAGCAATCAAATCCAATTAGATCTAGTAATCTTATGCATATTCCCTTGAAATTAATGATAAAAAGTCAATTACTGACTAAGTTAATGCAGGAGAAGAATTGTTTTCATGTTATAAATAGTGTATGCATTCACATCATATTTATCAAAATGACTATACTCTAATCCTTCTTCTTTTACACTTTTCAAACATGAAATTCTACAGAGTGGAAGATCAAGTTTGGGGGACTCAATTTACCACTACATGCATACTGCAGACAAGTTCTCACCTGAAGAACTACTTGACTGTCTCAAAATAAGTTCTGAACATGAAGCACTTGAGTTAACAGACAGGGTTGAATCATCAGTGTACACGTGGAGGCGGAAAGCTTGTTTGAGCCATTCAATGTCATCATGGAGCAAAGTAAAGGATCTTATGGAAGACACAGACTACAAGGACAAAAGCTACACCTTAGCTGAGAGAGCTGAATCCTTATTGTTTTGCCTGAAGCAAAGATATCCTGAACTATCACAAACTTCTTTGGATACATGCAAGATCCAATACAACCGGGTAAGATTAGCAAACTATATACTGTGAGCATATCAACACATATCATTTTCCACTTAACCAAAGGATCAACAGTAGGATACCATTTGGCCTTGTTTGTTTACTATTTTCGAAGGCAGTATTCTGTTTACTAAAATATGTTTCTCTCCTGAGCACTTTTGAAAGTGTTTGTCCCCTCTTGACACTATTTTGTTTCCTAAATTCTGTTTTTTAGTTTCTAAAACACTTATTTTGAAAAAAATAAAATAAAATAAAAGATTTTGGATGGGAAATTGAAAGCTTGTTAGAATATAATTATTGTTAGAAAGCAGTTTTTAGAACAAAAAAGTGAGAAGGAAATGAAACAGATTCTTAATATTTTGAATTTGAAAACATGACTAAGAATGATAATTATATCTTGCAGGATGTAGGAAAAGCAGTACTAGAGAGTTATTCAAGAGTTTTGGAAGGCCTAGCATTCAACATTGTTGCATGGATTGAAGATGTTCTCCATGTCGACAAATCAATGAAAAATCGAGATGTCTAGAAACCACAACTTGGTTTTACAACCGCATTCTAACACTTGCTCCATCCAACCTTTGTTACGTTAAGGGAAACAATTTAGGCTAACCTACATCATTTAATAGAATATCGACATATTCAATTGTATATGTATGAATCATAGTTGTTAAATGTACTAAAGACAGAAGACATTTTTCTTTTAAGCGTAATTTTTAGTGGTTCTACCGAACAAAATAAAAGGCTTTTAAGACTTCTACCGAACAAAATAAAAGGCTTTTAAGACTTCTAAAATTGGAGGTACAGTAAATAACATCGATGACCGCATAAATTATATTTTAAAATATATTTATCACACTTTATCGCATCAGTTCAAGATGGTGCATTCCTAAACTATTACACATAATCCTTGATCAAAATTAAATATAATTTTTTTATTAAGATAACATTTTCATAAATGAGAAATTAAAAGGAAATAAGTTTTTTAGACAAAAAAATAAACTTTATCACATTTTCATGGACTAAACGAATTCAACCCTCTATTGATGAAATTGGCTGGACTTGCAAGTAAGTCGAATGCTGCATTTTGCAGATGAAAGCACATATATCTTTCATATTCTGAATATTTAAAAAGAAAAATTGAACACGTGCACTGGTGTGTGCGCCTATGTCCCCAGAAGATACAGACAGTTTACACATTGAGACATAAATTAGAACAGAACAACTACAGACCACTTGAGATATATTATCAAATAAATTGGGAAAGTTGAAACAATGATCCTATATTTACAATAAACCACTGAACTGTGTCTGAAAGTGCACGAGTCCAGGGGTGGGGGTGATGAACAGGTTAGTAGTCAAACCATGCCAGAACCAACACGATGATGAGCTTCACTTTTCTTTTACAAAAAACACATCCCTTCACCTGTTTCTCAAATTGATGTCCCCTCTCTCCCTTCAACACGGGAAGGGCGAGCACAGAAAGGCATCTTCATGCCAGTCTGCCATCAAAAATAGACGATGAAACAACTAATACACCTGCTGAGGGGGGTTTGCATACATGATGAAGCCAACAAAAAAAATCTTGTTAATCAACTATCCTCATCCACAGCGCCAACATATGTAAGGTCTGTTCGCCGCACTCTTACTGCCCCTTTAAGCCAGCTGGCAGCACGAATATTGACTCGATCACCACTTCCTATGATATTAGTATTATTTGCAGATGGGCAAGATCCAGCCCCGTCTTCTAAAAGCATCCAGGGGTCAATGTCCAAATCATTGTCCTGCTGCTTTGACTTCCCTGCTGATGTAGTCCTTGATGAAGGAACCAGGTTCCTCTGAGGGGCAGTCGAACTGCCGGAGTTAAACCAAGAATTTGTAGTGTTGGGTTGAAGAGATGCAAGAGCAGAAGTTGGAACTGTTGGCAACTGACATGAGAAAGTGCACCGTATAGAGGGAGGAAGTACAGGCATTGCAGCTTGGATACGCCACCGAATAGTGTCTGGCAGTTGCATGTTATCAAGGTGATTCTGTATTTATATAATAGACCATAAGAAAAGTAAGCCGCATGCTTTCATTGTAATCAGCATCACCCAGATGATAATATCAACAATAAAATGCCTTCCTATAAATAATAACAGGGATCAGTCAGAGAAACTAAGTTTTGCACATTCATAGGCTGAAAGATCATACCTGCAATGCCTCCAAGGGCTCCCGATCAAATCCAGAAAATTCCCTTGCAGGTTCATTAGCTGTCTTTGTAACAGGTTTCGACCTAAGCCAACTTGGAAGAGAACTACTCAGCAATCCATGCAAGATCAACAACAGACGATCAAACAGGCATTCAACAGAAGAATCTACGAAAGCAGCCTCAGCAGGTGACTCTGCCTCCTTTCTCAATGGAGAATATTGCATGGCATTCACCACTGCATCCTCATGCACAACCCGGCTGCCAAGGAGACGGAGAAGTACAGATGCAAGTGTGTATCTCATACTCCGTACAGAAGACTCCCTGCAAAAACAAACATCTAGTTAAACTACCACTATAAACAGCCTACGTTTGATACACTAATGTGATACAGTAAAACAAGCATATTCCTTCATGTCACTACCAAAATCCATATTTCACTTCTGAAAAGATCAGAAGCAAATTGATTTACAGCACCCACAATGAACTATCATCAATGCAAGTAGCTGAAAACCATGATAATACAGCAGATAGTAGATAACTGTATTGTTGAAAATGTTCATATTGCGATTATCTATCTCCATTTTTATGAATTCCAACAACCAAAACATGGTAGACTCTCTCCATTTTTATGAATTCCAACAACCAAAAAATGGTAGACTTTTACCCCGACAAGAGTTAACTATATAAATGTTTCAAGAAAACCTCACACTACTTAATCCCATGAAAAGAGACTACTTTAGAGCAGCAACAATCGAGAAGGAGAAAGTGTCCCAGGAAAGCATAGCGAACAATTTAAAGATTAGAAGAAATACAGTCTTAATTACCCGTCTGTGCAAATAATAGGAAGAAATCTCATGAGTAACTGCACACGTAAAGATATTGATGCTCGCAAAGCAGCAGGAGAAAGTGGAGAAGAATCCGGAGTAGGTGTTGGTCGTCTGGCTAAACCAGGGCTGCCACTTCTTATATTTTTGCGGTTATTTACTTTGTTTGTCTGACCTTCAGTTACAGGAGTATTTACCGGCTTAGTATGTCCTCGGGTAACTACAGCTATCTGTTGCTCAATATAATTTAATTGTTTGATCAAATCACTTGCAAAGGAATTACGAGATTCATCAGAGCTTTGATCTATGCAAGGAAGAATTAACTCAAGAAGAGCCCTCTCAGTCCCATGCTGCTGCTTACTGGTAGAGCTTTCAGAGTCAAACACTGGGGAGAACCCTTTAATGGACCTTTTCACATCCATTCCCTCTTCAACAACTTCTCCTTCTTCAAGAGGCATAGAATCAACTTTCCTTTTATCCCCCTTCAGAGTAACAGGATCTTTACATGGGGTGCACCAACCCCAGGGTTCGGAAAACTGTGTCTTAACAGAAAATCTTTTAGACTCTGCAATATTAATCAGTCGTTGCCTAATAGTCTTCCGACCAAAGAGGACATCTTGACCCGCAAGGAACCATTTAGCCTGTAACAACATTGAATCCTCTAGTGACTTCCCAAAAAGATGAACCACCTCCGAGAAAAGGGGTGCAGCATCAGGTCTAACCAGTAACCTTGTCAGAATTATTTCAATAAAATTGTTCTCATTCTCAGAAGCTCCACCCTTCTCTAAACTAGGTGAGGACAACTGTATAGCATCAGCTAAAGATATATCATGCATCTTCATTTTCTCAATGAGAGCTTGTTCATTTAAAAGAAGCCTGAGTTCAACCCATTGCCAGTGAAACTTGGCAGGCTGCAAAGCATCTAACACATCCACAAGCTTATCCTGTAGTGTAGATTCACTATCAGTAAAATCAATTTTAGATTCACCATGTCCAGAATTCCTGCTTCCTTCATCCTTTGTATAAACAGATTGAGGCATCTTACAATCAATCATGGCATTTAGAAAATGTCTAGCACGAAGAGGAATAAATGCCACAGATTTCGAATGGATATCAGAGCCATTCAACTCAAGCAGGGTTGCAAACTCTGCATCAGTCGAATTTGCAGCCATAAGATCATAAAGACCCTGACAATCTCTTAAGCATACATCTCGGAATGGCAAATGTTTTATTGCATCACTTATGGCCATTGTTAAAGACTGGTAAAGCTGATTCATATCTTCACGAACTGCTACACTGGCATTCATAACAAAAGGCCGCCACATAACAAAAGAAAATATTGAATAGGCAGGTGGAAATACCAATGATAGAGAAAGCATCCGCTGCATCCTTGAAAGAGCAACAATGGACGGTTCATCCAATAGATCAACCACTAAGCCTTCACAGATGGTTCTACAGTTCCCAACAAGCAATCTAAACCAATGGACATGAACTTCAACTGAACTATCCACCTTAAAAGCCCCAACTGTACGTACACTCCCATTTGAATTGGATCTTGAGCTTCTTACAAATTGTACAACATCCAGACCCTCCTTTAATCTGAGAATTGTTACTATTCTTTCCAGGCTCATAACACCAGATATAATTGCGCCAATAACAAGTGCAGAAACAGCAGCACTAATTTTTGTTGTTCTTGCAACCACAATTTTACTACTGTTGTTTGAAACATCACTCGGAATAGTACCAGCATCATGGGTTTCAGGTGACATTTGAAACTGTGCTCGAGATGCTTTACTTGGAGCAAAAACTCCAGCAAGAGCAGTAGAGGCTTCCATTGCAAGAGCAATCTCAAATACACGGCTTTGGCGTTCTCCCAAGGCTTCCTTAAGCAAGCACAAACAAGTTATATGCATTCGCAAAATGCATTTAGCATAGTTCAAAGAACTTGTAGCCAATGACATAGTTGAATGGTTACTTCCAGCTGAAAAATCTGGCAATTTTGCCAAAGTTGGACCAACACTTCCAACAATGGCAGATACAGCAGAAGTAACCAAAGATGGATCCCCTTCTTGGGCAGCACCACCAGTCTGCCGTATGCAATCTATCAGACCCACAACTATTTGTTGAGCAATTTGATACCCATTATCCCATTTTTCAAAAGCGGGACCTCTCGGTGTACCAGCAGCAAATAGCTTCCTATCTTTACCGAAAAGATAGTGAAATGCCTCTTCCACATTACGCTGTACAACATCTCTCATTCCTGAACCTACTCTGGATGGTAACCGGCCACCACTTATCTTTTGACGGAAAAAGTCATCAGGGTCCTCAACTCCAGCAGGAACACCAAGTGGAAGCCCTAACTCTCCATCAACTGACCGTCCAGACTCAATTTCAGAAGCAAGTCTCTTATCACATGTACCCTTGAAATTTTTCTCCCACTCACTGACACTCATCACATTGCCATATTTTTTCAGCAAATGACGAGCAAAAGCTAGGGCACCTGAACCTGAAACCCTTCCATTAGATGTCATAATAGCTGCAGCACGATGCATTATGGATGACAGAGCTTCAGGAATAAGATCTGCTGCAGCAAGAATGTTCTCATACCTGCATCAAATACAACGAGACACAGACCAAACAAAATTAAACAAAATAATCCAAATTACCATAAAGATGAAAAGTAGATTTGCTCGGATTAAAAAATAATGACGCACATAATTGGGAGATCATATTTAGTAAAAGAAAAATTACTTAAAAAACCTATAAGACAAACAAGAGCAAAAGAAGCGCCATATGCAAAAATTTAACAAGCGTTTGTTCAAAGAATCAAGTAAAACACATCGTATGGCACATTTCAAGTCACAGTTACCTATTTACCTATAACACAGCGAACACAGAAAGGATTCTAACTGATAAAAGGAACAAAATAACAAATTGTGGCAGAATAGACCCACAAAAAATACAAAATTAAGTTGAATACAACCTTCTTAACGATGATAACAGAAAAGCCTCACTAACATCACAAGCTTGGTTCTCCACATTCCTTTGCAGCATTAAAACATTCCTTCCACTATGAATAGTAGAATTGGGGCTACTATAAACCTTTGGCAGCAACCATAAGAGGAATTTGACAGCTGAGACTAAATCATCTGACACATCCATCAGATAAAGTACAGCAGAAAGTTCATCCTCACCAAGTTTCCACCGTATTGAACTTTTATCATCCACAGTGGCAAAAGGCCTGCCAAACTGGCTAACTTTACCAACAACTTTTTCAGACTCTTCGATAAGCTGCCTAATTACAGTCATCAGCCAAAGTGTTATTTCCTTTCTTTCAACAAAGCGCAGCTGTTTTAGAGCCTTTCCAATTGAGACAATATCTTCACATTCACTTGATTGAATTCCATCAACACATCTTGCTGTATCTCCATTAATAGAAGTTCTATGGTGAGGGCAGCTAACCTTATTGTCACACATATGACTTGTTGATGCCCCTTGGCTACCCTCAATTCTAGAAGCCGCCAGTTGAGCAAGACTCTGGGTTTTCCGGACAGTCTTCTGCCGAGTCTTAGTAACCTGCTTGATAGGCTTAAGTGGTTGATCAACTTTGAGAGGCTCTGAGGATTTTAGACCCTTCTTCGCCCACCATGTATCTTCATCATCAGACAGTACAGGAGAAGGAGCTTGAACAAACAAACTTCTTTCCTCACTCAATTTTTGTCTCTTAGATTTTCTACATTCTTCACACCCAGGTGTAGTCTCTACTAGATCAATCTTGCTTTGGGACCCAATAGGTTTCCTAACACTGCCTTGAGATTCATCTGTTCCGGTAGAGCTCAAATTAGATAAACTTTTTGGTAGCTGTAACAGGGCAGAGATGAATGTCTTCAGGTCTTCAACACCATTTTCATCCTTGCCATTTTTAGAGGATGTTTTATTAGAAATAACACTTTTCCATTGATCAATTGACACTGCAGAAGCTCTGTCTTTTGTCGTAGATATACACTGTCTATGCTTGAGAGATGATATATTCACATTACTGGCATCACCATCGTTCTCCCACAAGGAACAACGTAGTATGAGGCGGCGTTCATTCAAGTAAATTTGCAATGCTTCATTAAGCTGTGGCCCTTCACTAACCCCTGATTCTACCAAAGCATCACGCACAAACTTCTCAGGAAGTTGCTTCAAGATTCGGCAATGTCTCTTCTGTCTCTCCAAGTCAACTACATTCATATCCATGATCCCACTCACTATCAGCTGGCGTACATATGCCAGTGGATAAAAGATGCCTGCCCGTATGAGTTCCACTACAAGTAGATGTAGCCGTTTGAGACCTTCTCCTTTATGCACCATATGCTGATCAATCCAACAAACAATAATATCATGCAGAGGACCAGGGCTTTCAAATATAGCTGAAGAGCAGATATTTTGATCCATACTTCTCGAACTAGATTTTTTTCTGGATGCATTCTTCACAACACTTCGATTACTCTGCTGACCTGAACATTTTCCTAAATAACTGACCCCACGGCCTCGAGTATTTCCACTCTTTTGTCTTGGAGAAATATGCATATCCCTTAGCTTCATCTTTAAAAGTCTAATTGCAATATGCACTTGGGAAAGATCTTTCCTGCCAGTGAACTTTACATCACAGGGAGCCGTCCGAAAATCCCTAAAATCACATGTAGCCCACTCACACAGGAAAAACACTGAATAAATAAGTGATGTATTTACAGTACGAAACCACTTCAGAGATAACCTTAAGCAATGGCTAACTTTCAAAACCCAACCTTCAGATACAGTCTCATCACAAAGATCTTCAAAAAGAAATTTGTAAGCTCCATGTACATCCCCAAGTACAAGGGATTTATCCAAGGCTTGCACAGCTTTAGCCAGATATTGACCTGGATAGCCTGGCTTTACAGCCTTTGTGAGATCTTGTACTCGTTCTTGAATGCATGAAATAACGTGATCAAATGCCAATGATTGGTATTGTGCATCAAATCCTTTACTTTTAAATAAACAAACATCTTCTGAACTATTTTTTATCTTTCCTGCAGCTTCAGTTGCTTTTAGTATAAAATTTCCATCATTTATTGTATATGAAACTACAGAGGACGGCAAAGGAAAGCAATCCAAAGCAACAAAAGTTTCTGGAGCTGCAAGTATTAAAAACCGGAGCATCTCAATCAGAGCAGAAGTTGTATATGCTCTCCGGGAATTGTCTACTAGATCTGATCCACCAGGAGCAGGATCACGGATAACACGAAGAGCTACACCAGCAAGAGTGCGAACATATGTTTGAGATAGCACCACAATTTCTAAAAAACCATATACAATAGGCAATAGCAGCTGCCAAATCTCAAGCAATTGTTTTTCCTGAAAGGGGCAGAAGTGTGAAACATCAACACCACAAGTCTAATATTGAAATCAGCTAGGCAGATGAAAAACTCAGTTTAATTTCCATGAACACCAGACTCGTTACATGCAATCACCTGTAATTGGCGCAGAACCCAGTCAATGATAAGAGATGGAATAAGAAGCCCTTCTGCGTGATGCCATTGCAAAAGCCGAACAATATACCACCATCTAAAATGTAAAGATGGTTCTTCACCATCAGAAACAGATAACTGATCATTTCTGTGCTGAAGTGCTGCAGTATAAGGTACTTGGGGTGCGCGATCTCGATTCTGAGGAGTAAAATGAGAAGTATTTTTTGAAAAAAAATCATCAAGAAGAGTTTGCAAGTATTCAATAACATCTTTAGTCCAAAACTCAGAACAAGTCAGCTGAGTTTTATCACCAGTCCCGGGAGGAATACTAGCAGAACCCGGCCGAACCTGCAAAGTTCAACCATAATCCATCTTAAATATTGAGAAAAAGGGGAGGGAACTTCAGAGTATAATAGGTAAATTACATTAGATTGATGCAGCCATACCAGATTGAGGTAAGTAACCTTTATAAACCAGGTAGCCCTCAGCAATGGAACATTATTCCTAATAAGAACCTCTAAAAGTGATTTCCTTCTAACATGAGGGACAAGATCCGCTAAAGACCGTAATCTCTTGTGCTGCTGAGATAAGCCCTGTAAAAAAATAATAAGTTAAAAAAACTAGTAGCAAAAAATTCCCAAGAAAGTAACTAAGTTTTAACAAAGTATTAAAGACCTAAGCAATATCTTAAAGGGACGTATTTAACAGTAGCCCTCCGAAGTTCATAAATAGCTATAGCCTGTACAGAAGTAGCTAGTGTATAAACATATTTTGTATCCATATTTTCACACTGCCTCCAGCTAGTTAAACTACAACCATGATCAACCCAAACATACAAACGAGTATAACTTCACGCTTTCTAAATACAGATTCAGCAAAAAAAAAAACTTATTAAAAACTGTTAGAATAGCAAGGTTATTAGTCTTTGTGAACCTTTGCTTAGATTGGCAATACTACCACTGGAGTTATTAATATATATATATATATATATATATATATATGAGCATTAGGCTACAGTGTCATGTAACATCTAATATCAATCTTCATTGTAATAGCTATCTTTCTCTCTTTTACATCCTTTTTTTACCTCAACCATACTATTCTAACATGCTCTAACTATGTGGTTTGGGTGTAAGTGATAAAAATGACTGAAGTAAGCTGAATTTGATAAATGTGTTGTACAATATATAATGATGCTCTAAACAATGTATACCACTAATTAGGCCTACCACCAGTACCAGTACGAGGTTAAAAGCCCAACCAAGTTACTAACAACAAACTAATAACCCTAACATTCTAACAGAAACAGATAACTAGTAATAGTTCTACAAGTTGTAAAGAGTAAAACTAGAAGTGCAAGATTTTCATTAATACCTCAATCCATTTCTTCCGGAAGTCTTCAGGACATGGCCTTTGTTCAGGGAAAACACCAGGCTTCGCAAGTTGTGACCCTGAAAGAGCCACTCCATAAACTTGACCAGCCTGTCAAAATAAGCACTACTATTTAGATCAAATACCTTCATAATAAGTGGGTCCACAATACCAAAGAAAATCCAAAACATAAATATGGAATATTTTAGAGGTATATACAATGTTTAGCAAGCATAATGAAATAAAAGAATAAATAATTTCTTATCACCTTCCTCTTCTGAACACGTGATTCATTGATTGCCCTCAGACGTTTTCTGATGGCCTGGAGAGAAGACAAAAGATCAAAGAATTAACTTACAAAACTTCCAGTGAATTGAAAAAAAAAAAATGGAGAATGTCCAATATATTCAAGGCATAGGCTATTTTTCGGCCAAACTAACTAATAAGTTAGCTTAAAGCATATAAGCCGGGTTAAGACTAAAGTTAGCATGTTGAATTACAAGTTCGGTAAAACCAGTTATTTAAGTGGCAAATAAATGTAAAATGACAAAACAGAACATATTTACATAATTTTTATATAAATGATATTTTCGTTTTGTAGACAAAAAAACACATTTACAAGTAATTCGAGTTTTATATTCTTTTGTTAATTTTACATTCTTATTAATAACAACTTTTAAAAGATCAAATCTTTCATTAAAATTAAGATAAAGGAAGACATTTAGATAGTACGGATATAAATGAAAGAAAAAAATAAGCTACACGCTCACAAAGACTAGGGAGTCACCTCTTTACAGTTAAGTACAATTGCCTTGTTAAAATTTGGAACCTGGGTCAGAGAAGTTTCTCTAGATTCCTGAAGACATAAAAGGTAATACCATGTTATAATAAAGCAATCAGTTTCAGAAAGTACAAGTATATTTTCAACAATTCTTCAAGGGAAGCAAATCGTCTAGAATATAAAAGTCCCTAAACCACAGTTTCAAACATCATGAAACAGTAGGGATAGAGGGATACATACAAGAAATTTGAAAGAAAAAATCTAACCATATTCAAATTGACTGAAACTAGCACAGATAGAAACACAATGATAACACATTCAAATACAGCTGTGATAGAGGTGCATCTGAGACAGACAAGAATGAAGGAGGGCATCCAATCGAATCTCCATTATTCATATAGGTGTTACATTGTAATCATTTTAAATAGCTACTTTACATTATCCATTTGATATAAAATACAGAAGTTTAAAGAAGTGTACCTCAAGCCCTTCAACTGTGTCCCTGTATCCAGATAGCAAATATTCTCTGGTCAGAGTCTCTTCGGGGCAATTTGGTGTTTGGGGGTGATAGTCTGGGGGGCCAAGCCTGATTAAATAGACATTTACAATTTGTACAACTAAACAATTAGGATAGTTAAAGGAAAAGCTAATGGTTAATACTAACAGAATTAAAACATTGCAATCTCAATACCATGGATTAAATAACGACTAACCAAAACAGACACTTATGATCAAGGTAATCAAGACAGTATATCAACAATATTTATGGATATTAACAGTGTACATGCAAATTTCCTCCACAAAAACTTAAAATGTTTCTTATACATGAAGTAACAAAAGTGAGCTACAATTTGAAAACAAGTTCTGTTGCAAGCAGGAACTACCTAGAGTTCAGAGGTTCTTTATCACACTTCAACTTGTATGGGGTTAATAGTGGTTGTCGCCTGCAAAAGCAATAACATTGTGTTTAAAATTATTAACCGCATAAAATAACTGATTTATCACAATAAAATAATAATATACCATTTTATTTTGAAGTATCAACAGAATATAGGACTACAATTGCACACAGCTCTATCATTTCATCTGTATATTTAAAGTTGTTGTAAATAATAGACTATAGACTCAATATTCTTTTAATAGAACTAATGATTCCTTTTTTACACTCTAACTTGAGTAGGGGGAATATGTTTGACATTCATTGGGGAGAGATATATTCTTATACTATTTTTTTGAAATATGATCATACTCCACTAATATAATCATTTATCAATGAGAAATTTCTAAATATTTCTTATGTACATAATAAAGTATTTTAAGAAAATAATTCATGGTAATGTATCATTGGAATGGCTGAGTTTTAAAACAATTTTGTAAATCCTCATCTCCATATTACATCATACCCGTGCCATATTAAGTACCCTAAGGAAATGAGTTACAAAAATTTAAAGAATAAGACTACATCTTCTATTTTTAAAAAGTTATTTCAAAAATAGCTTCCCAAATAACACTTTCACCCTCCAAGTTTAACACATCTTGGTAACTATGATGCCATGGTTTAGCAACATCGGTACCAAAAATGATATGTGATAAACGGTTTTGATTATTTAAAAGATAAAAGAACACATAAATCTTGATAAAAAAAACATGAGTAAAAGAAAACACAGAAAGATCATACCAACTTCTGCAGATTTACTGTTATCATTCTCTAATTTTATATGAAACTAAATGGTTATTACTCCTGATTAAAAAGTTCAACAACTACTTTGCGTATTTCAGCCTTAAAACTATAAAAAAGAAAAAAAAAATGCATATTTCAGTTGTGTGCTTTAGTGAGTGGCCATTTTGAGGTTTTTTTTTTTTCCTGATAAAACAGTAAGCAGCCATCTGGCTTATGTGATGACAGTAACTTTATGTTCCCCACCTCAATGCATTTTGGAAGCTACGCTCGTAGATTTATAGCTGTCTTTATAATATAAAATAATCACATAAAGAAATATTTACTAAATTTTCACTGTAAACAACAAAGAAAACTAAATTTCAGGAGTGAAAAAAACCCCTAGAACATTTACTTCACCTAGTAGTCAGTACAACCACAAGGATAAGTATTTGAACAATTTCTACAAATTATAGTATAACAATCTCTAGTGAATAAGTATGCCGTTTCGAAATATATTAGGATAGGAAATCAAAAAAGGTTTCAAAAGTAACCACACAATCAAGAAATAGATGATGCTTTTCAACCTTGCATATACCAATTTTCTTATAACAAATACTATGGCCCTCTCCAGTTGCTATTCCAACTGTGGATATGAAACCTAATAGTTCTCGCTCATCTGACCACCCAACCAAAGCATCAGAAGTAGTTATAGTAATAGAAAAGAACATAAAAGACAAAAAATGTTTAGTTGGTTATAACAGATGAAACTCCTTGCATTTCTCAAGCATTTAAATGCATATGAACAGAAATGAAGACCAAACACTATACTATTGAGATTACTCAAGAGTCAAAAAGATAAATGAACACCGAGTAGTTTTCCACGTTACAAAATGACATCAAGTAAAATCAACAAGTGTTGCATTAAAGAAATCTTCTAGCTAGCTAACAGGGACTGAAGCAACAGAAGGTGTATCACAACCACAATCATTTGGAATATGTAGTAATATTTTGATCACAAGTGCTACAGTAACACCATCTTAAAACAGGTAATAATGTTTTGAGCAAAGAAACATAGGCAGAAAGCATGTTTACCTTGAACTCACAGGAAAGTTAGCTGGCAAGGAAGATGAATCGGTTCTTCCAATATCCCTAGTGGATTGCCCACCAATTGCAGTGTTATTAACTGCACTAGTGCAGCTGCCAGCATGATACCTTTGCATCTCCCCCAATTATAACCAGCATACTGCCCTCAGCATCAAACCACTACAAGCAGCTCTAATAGCTAAAAACTGCATCATTCAATAAGAGAAAACGACCTTAAGCATCAAATCAAATCTATGTATTGTTGAACTGTCTTCAACCCAGGCAGTGGCGGAGCCGCCCCTAGCCGCGACGGGGCCTCCGTAGCAGCGCGGTTCAGCGTAAATGTGCCCCCTTTGCCCTCATTTGGTGCTTCTCCCTCTCTGGCACATCTCTTCTGACCATCCCCGGTGGTGTGTTTGTGAGGACGCGGCGGCTGGATGGCTGATGTCAGAAAGTGGCTAGGGTTTTTGCGTTTCTAAAGTCAGATAGGGTGTTCTTGATTCAGAATTCCGCGAACCTAGGGTTTTTTACTACAATTCCGCGAATCGGAACAAAAGGGGTTTCGTAAAATTAAAAGCAATAATAGCAATAATAATAATGGGGAAATTGCTAGATAGTTAAGATTAATGGTAAGAGGAAGGTAGAGGCATACCTGAAAAAAAAAATGCAAACTTTGACGGAAAGAGTGAGAAAGTGGGAGAAAGTAAGAGAGAGAAACGAAGAACAAGAAGAATGGTCTGAAGTGTGGTCGAGGGTTTGAATTTTTGTTTTTTATTTTTTTGGTAGTGACAATGATGATTGTGTTTTCTTTGAATCGCAATGAAGAATAGTGGAGGTGAAGTAGCTGGTTATAATAATTTGGTAATCAAATAACGCCTCTTAAATTTTATTTCTGCAGTAACTGAAAAAATTGTTAAACATTTTTCTCAAACGTTATATACTTTATTTGGTTTAAAAATAGAAAAAAAAAAGAATTTAAATAAAAAGAAAAGGTGGTGAAAGAATTAGTAAATATTTAAATTGTCTGAATAAGTAAGAAATTAATGCAACAATCAAAAATATTTAATTATTTTTTGAAATTTTGACTGCTTTATTGAATAATTAATATTTTAACATGTGTAATCTTTAATAAATAACTATTTCATTTTTACATTTGTTTCTAAAATTAAAGTTGTATTTATTTTATGAAGAATAATTATCAAGGTCTTAACAATTTTAGATTTTTCTCTTTGGTGAGGTATATGTAAGAATGTCTTATTCGAAATAATATATGAGAGACGCTATTTTCTTGGATAAAAAAATATGTTGCATATTGTGTTGGTAATAAATGAAGTATTTGATGAACAAAAAATGACAAAAGGATGTTTAATTTTTAAAGTAGAATTCAAAAAGGTTTATGATTTTGTCTCTTGAGATTTTTTATTATATATGTCAAGAAGGTAAGGGTTTCATGAAAGGTGGATGGTATGGATTAGACAATGCATAACACAAGTCTTTACGTTGGTTCTTATTAATGTAGTTCAACAAAAGAATTTAGGGTACAAAGAGGTTTGAGACAAGTGATCATCTATCTTTGTTTCCTTTTGCAATCGTAAAAGAAGGTCTTTGTGAACTCATGAGAGAGACAATCAGGAAAGATTTGTATTGGGGTTATAAGGTGGGAATAGTGTTGTTAAAGTTGATGATCTTTAGTTTGGAGATGATACTATTTTCTTTGGAGATGTTACACTGAGTAATATTCAAGTGATTAAGAGTATTCTAATGACATTTGAACTTGTTTTAAGTTTGAGAATCATTTTTATAAAAGTAGTTGTGCAAGTATAAGAGTGGAAGATTCAAAGGTGACAGATATCGCTGAGCCTTTGAATTGGAAGTCACTTTTTCTTCCCTTTTATTATTTAGATATTTCTTATTAGAGCAAATCCAAAAAGGTTGGAAACATGGGCATAAATTATAAAGAAATGAGAGTAAATTGTCTTTGTGACATGAAATATCGCTCTCTAGTAGGAAGAGTATGTCTCAATAATTATGTTTTATAATATCTTCCTTTATTCTTTTTATCCCTCTACAAAATCTCAACAGGTTTGGTTAAAAAGATCAAGAGTATCCAAGCTATAATTTTCTTTTGGATATAGAAAGACATCCTAAAAGTCATGGGGCTTAGGGGAAAAATATGTGAATCTTTTCAACATAACATTGCTTATCGAATGATTTGGAACATGTATCAACACGTATACTCATTTTGGTGTATAGTGTTAAAAGCAAAGTAAGCAAGTGGAGGAGTTTCCTAAAGGGTGTCAATCTACAAATAAACCAATTGGTGTGGTGGAGAGATCTTGACAATGTGTGTGGAAAAAAGAGTTAGGAGACTTGGTTTTGGAATTAGGTGGGATGGGCAGTTGGAGACTGTAACTAAGTGAGTTTTGAGCATGACAAATGGCTTAGAGACATAAACCTAGCTAAGGCATACTCGAGGTTATTTCTTAATTTTGTACAAAATGATTCTACTCAAAATGTGTGTGTGATGCACAAAAGGAGTGGAAAACAAGTTTGAAGAGATGGTTTGCAAGGGAAGAAGAATACGTTGGATTATTCTTTAACGAGTTCACAGGCTTGAAAATGGTAAGAAACGAGGAGGATAACAAGATGATATTTGGAAGGAACTATAAAACCTAAAGGTTCCTTGATAAAAAAATTTTTACTTACACTTATACGCTTTAATGGTAATGTTCTTAGACTGTAATTAATAATAAATCTACTATTTTAATTGAGATTCATCCAATTGAATTTATTTGGGTCTTAAATGTTATTTATAGTAATCTTACATTATTACCTATAGTAGATGGTCTAATAGGTATACGCATTAGACGATTTGACTAGATAGTCTATTAGTTACATGGAGTAATCGATCCAGTGAACCATCTAGCAAGACTCAACTAAAGAAAACATCTCAGTTACATCAAATGAAATGAAGATAAGGGTGTAAAAAGATATTGATGCATTTAACATAGACTAGACAATCCCATTAGACGGTCTTTTGTAGACATTATCATTAAATGATCTCCTTGGAGCTTTTACAATAGCATTACAAGAAAAACTGTTATTACCGACGGATAAAATTTTATCGGTAAAATGTCATTATCGATGAATTTTAGCGATAGAAAATTTTATAATAAATTTACCGACTGATTTAATCCGTCAGTAATTACCAATAAATTTACCGATGGACAAAATTATTACAAAATTATTCCTCACGGAATTTGTCGGTAAATCGACCGTCAATTAATCTGTTAATAAGTCGTCAACCAAGTTAATGGCAAATTTAATTAGTAAATAATGATAATAAATATTGATGATAATAATAATAATAATAATAACAACAACAATAATAACATTAACATTAATAGTAATAATTTTAATAATAATATAAATAATAATAATAACTACAATGATACTAAAATTTAACATGTGTAGTATTCTTTATGTATGGTAAAATATGCATAAGATTAGACGACGCGCATAAACTAAGCTAACATTGTATTACTCGTGTGTGTGTGTGTGTGTATTTATTTTATGTTACGTGAAATGTTTGTTGCTTCCGTCTAGCCAAAGAGATTCGTTCAAGCTCAAGTACAAGTCAATATCAAATTCTCTTGAAGCATGAGCTAAAGTTTCTTTCTTTAACAACTTCTTAACATAAAGATCATTTCAACTTTAGCTCAAATATCTATCTTGAATGGTGTGTATTTTTATTGTGGGTTGGTGAAAAAAGCTACTTACCTAAGGAGATGAGCATTTTCAATGATCAAGGATGCATATAGAAGAAGGAGCACATTTAAAGTTGTATGGAGTGTATTTAGTGCACTATCAATATTTAGGTTCATCAGACATAAAAAGGACACACATGAAAAGCTGAAGTTGCTTAATGGCCTAAAACAGTCTCTCGATAACCATCTTCTTCTAATACCTATATAAAGTCTTTCAACAAGATGAAGAAAAAGATAATTGAGGATGCATTGTGTGAAAATTCCACTTAGACATTGAGCGCCTCTTAAAGCCATCGAAAACAAGAATGAGAGATCCTCATCCATATAGTAGAAACTTTGTTAAATCTTTGGATCTTAATCTTGAAGAATAACACAATGAGTGTTCACAAAGCAAACTAGGCGATAACGTTTAAGCCTTGTACTTGTCGGAAGACACAATCCCTTTCTATAGAGCTAAATCAATGATTTGTACTAAGAGAGAATATTCAAACCTTGTATCCGTTATAAGACGAAAACACTTCCTAGTATGTAAACCCAATGATCTGTTGATCATGCAAACACCTAACTTTTCCACCTTAGATAGGAGTGGTTGTTTGGCAAATAATACATAAAGAAGTAGCCATGAATGACTAGGAGCTCAAAGAATGTTTGTTTAGCTAGGAGTGACTTGGTAAAAAATAATTTTTAATAGGATAAGCCAAGAGTGACAACGATCTAAAAGAATACTTGGTTGCGCCAGGAGTGGTTTAGAAAAGAATACTTTTTAACAGGGTCAAGTAGGAGTGTTTATGATCCAAAATAATGTTGATTGAGCCATAAGTAGCTTGGAAAAAAATATTCAGTTAAGTCATGAGTGACTTGTTGAAACAATACTCAAGAGATTAGTCAATAATGACTATAAGCCTAAATGATACTTGAAATGTACTTCAAAACATTAGTCTGCCTAATGAAACTCTATCTTTTGGTTGAGAAATAGATGTAATTTATTGCGATAGATGAACTAGTCTAAAACATTGTGTATATTTCTCTCTTCCTTATCTCCTTTACTTTACATGTTATGATCGTCTACATTAACCTAGAGTGAGAAAATGGGTTAATAACATCTTACTCAAGTATTTCAATGAAAGTTTCCAAATTGCTTTTGTGGTGATTTATCAGAAGTAAGAGTTATTGTTTGATCACTTGATGAACAAAATCATTGTCTGAACATTTCTTATCAGATGATATTGTGAATTTTTTTTAAAATTTAATTAAAACATAATTCAACCCTTTCTTCTTATGTTTTTTCCTATTTTCACGAAGAGGAATCTTTGTCAAATATTGTGTTTACATATCATATAATGGAGAAAGAGTGGAAAAGATGTCACACTTGATTAGATAGTATCTAGCTTACCAGCTCATATTCACACCCAATTTTGGCAACATAGTCTTAGCATGGAATTTAGGGTGAATAAGGAGAATTTATGTGGAGTGCGATGATTTGGTGTACTTGGAAGAAAAGGAATGAAATAATATTTTAGAGGTGAATTATTTAATTAGGATGAACTAATTAATGAAATATTGTTTCGTGCTTGGTTTTGGGTGAGAATAAAGATTATATCATACAAATTCCTTATTTGCTTTGGAGTATCAATTGTGGTCTATGTTGCTCTACTTGATGACAAAAGAATACTCTTAGAAAAGATGGTACTAAGTGGATTTTTGATATTGAAGCTGCTAGAAATGTACGACTACTCTTTTTGTCACTCAAATGATGTAGTTCTCAAGAAAAGAACTTGTTTTTCACAGTGGTGTAGAGGGTTAAGGTTACGAGGAAGGTTTGACAATGATAGAAGTAAACACAATATTTATTAGGTTTCAATTTTGTAACTTATCTTGGGACAAATGATATGGTTAACTTAACAAGATCAATTGTGAAGCTTAAGAAGGAATTAGGCACATTTTCTTTGTCAACGTATGGATTGGGTCATGAGAGTTGGCTCATCTTAATAATGCGGTGATAAAAGTATAACGAATGAGTTAGAAGGATTTGTTTTTAATAGGTTATTCTAAAAGGTGTGAGATGACAAATATGCATGAAGTTGATTTAGTTCGTCAGTAAAAGCCTTAAGTGTTTACTACCAAAGTTAGTTTCTTTGCTATTATGACTAATATTATATTTTGTTACTTTAGTAGAATGTGCAAACTTCTTTTTTAGGATACATAAGGTATAACGATCTATAAGGACCGAATCTCGTTCTTATATAAGATCGGCGGCTTGGAGCAAGGTAGTAGGTTTCAATGTCAAAGTGTTGAAAGGCTCACATATGCAAACCTACTAGAAAGAAATTTGGGATTTAGCTCGAATTTCAAACATTTGGTGTGTAACAAATGATTTTTCTACTAGCCATGGCTCGGATTTCAAACATTTGGTGTGTAACAAATGATTTTTCTACTAGCCAGGAGAAATATGGGTTTTATTTTAAAAAAGGTATAATAATGAGTGAGTAAAAAGGGTGTTCAAAGACGAATTGACCAAATAACTAATAACTGAAAAAAAATTAAAAACTTTTGAATTTTTTAGATTTTTTTCTAAGAATTGAGTGGTTCAAATTAGTTCGTGCTTTGAATTTTCAAAAGCAGCCCAAACCAAACTGCAACATACCTTTAATATATTTCTTATTATTGTTATTATTATTATTATTATTATAAGTTATACATTTTAACATAAATCTCTTTGTAAAGTTGTTTGGTTCAGTACATATATTTGATTTGCAAGGTTCTTGATTCCTTTTAACCGACTATTTTCATACTTTCTTCAAGTCTTTATTGTTCAATTAGTTTTGTTTATTTTGTTCAATATATTGATTAGTATCTTTTATATGTTTATAGAACTTGGTTCAATCTCACTATTAACTAAAGATAACTTTGATGTCAAGTTTGATTAATCCTTTTTATATGGTAAGAAAATTTATTGACAAGATATGTTCCTTTTGTAAAAAAAAAAATTAAAGAAAATATTGTAATTAAAGTTTAAGTGATGATATTTTATTTTCTTTATGTTGTAACTATATGGACATTTGACAATTAATCTCTTTGATGACTTGGTCAAATTTTTCATATGACCTGTTATTGTATTTTTATGTTTTTAAAGCTGGTATTAAATTTTTACTTTGTATTTATTGGTATTAGACTACAAGAGGATATTATTTTGGCTTTTAATGATATTAAATATTTAATCTTATGATTTTATTAGTTTATTATTCAATATATTTATCATATTTTGATTAATATATTTTTTATTATTATATTTTAATTTAAAAGAGAATTAGAATTTAAAACTCGTAAAAAGCGATCTAAACCAAACTACACATATTGGTTTGATTTGGTTCGATTTTTTTTTCTTTCAATCGGAACCACATATATTTTTTTATGTTTGGTTTGGATATATTTTTAACCAAAACTATAACTAAATTGCATCACAAACACCTTTAGTAAGTAACATTATATTTTGAGTGAAACTAGTGTATTGGTTGCCCAATTAAATGTCTATTATCGATAATCTCATGTGTTAATCAAATGTTGTTTGTAATAGTTAGCATATTATCGATGTTCTTTGCATGAAAATATGTTTATAGTTGAGGGTTTGGTTTTTTTCCATTATTTCTATCTGTAAGTGGTATTACTTATACCACTATTTTTATCTCTCTTAATAATATTATATTCACTTGTAAAAAAAGAAAAAAAAGTTAAATGGTAACTTAAATGCAAATATCATGAGGTACATACTAATCATTTGTCATTTCAAATGCAATCTTGGAAAATATAGGAAAAAAATACAAGAAAATTGAAATGAGTTTTAATAATTTTTTAAGACTTTTTTCATAAATATCCTTTTATACTCCATAGTTAGATGATAATTTTATGGGACAAGTGAATTATTAAGAGAATTTTAGGTATTGATTACATAAGAGAATTCTATTCCAATGATGGATGACAACTTCTCTAAAATTTTTATTAAGTACTCAAAGTGGTCACACAAAAAATACTTTTAACGAGATGATTTTTTTAAGGTAAAAGACTTTATGTTCCTAAGGATTCTCGAGAAACCCATTAATAAAGGTAGCTCGTGAAAGAGGATTATTGGGACATTTTTAGGCTTTGAAAACCTTGGTTACCTTACAGGAACATTATTTTGCCACAAATGAGAAAGAATAAACACTTGGGATTTTTTTTGTGAAAGATGCATAAAAGGGACAAGTCAATGGTTCAACCCCATGGAATTTACACCCTTTTTTCTTATCCCTAATTTGTCTTTGATGGATATTTCAATGGATTTTATACTTGAGCTTCCAATGTAAAAAAAAAAAAAAAAGAAGGTAGGATCCAATCTTTGTGGTAGTAGATAAATATTCAAGAATGATCCATTTTATTCCCTGTCACAAAATTGATTATGCATGATATATTAAATATCTTCTTTAATAAAGTAGTTAAATTGCATGACTTTACAAGAAATATAGTTTAGGATGGAGATTCAAATTTCCTAAATAACTTTTGGAGGACATTATGGGGAAAACTTATAACTAAACTTTTATTTTTTTTCAACTTATCATTGTGAGAAGATGGTCAAATAGAAGTGGTAAATAAAACATTATCTCAACTATTAAAATGCTTAATTTTTAGGAATACAAGAGAATGGCATGAACAAATAACACCATGAAAGCTAGAATATTGGCTCTCTATCATATTCTCTATTTTATGTTTATATAAAAAATGCTTATGCATAATCACGTGGATTCTAATGGAGGCATCATTATTAGTTTGTTTAGTCATAATCAAATTTATAAGAGTGGCTTGCATCACATGGGGCTAATTGAGTAAGGAGACAAATAGTTTTGAAGGATGAATTACTTAAGGTAGAGCATTAGGAACTTAAACCTACACTTGAACCTATATAGTTAATCCTTTTGAAGAGTTCATGCTAAAGAGGATGAATAACATCCAGAATTGGCAATTTAAGAGACAATTTCAAAATGATATAAGATTGGGGAGATTAATAAAAGCTTTCAAGCATTTAAAGAAGGCTAAAAAAGGCACACACAGGGAGAGGATCTTAATTTGATGAGGAGGAAAAGTGAATAGGACTATTTGATGTGTTGCATAAGTTTTTTTTTCTTTGTTTTGTTTGTGTTATCATTATGAGTTACTCTAAAAGATTTATGAATGTATTTGTTTCTTTTTGTTGTTCTTTTGATTAATTGTATTGTAACTAATAGTCTAAAAATCAATGAATTTAACATCTATCCTTTTCTAGTATGTCATTCTTCTTGTTATTGCCTAAGGGGGAAAAGGTATATTTTTTTTCTTAATGCATATCACACATTGAATTCTAGACACAAAACATTAATTAAAGAATAGTTAAACTCAAGAAGAAACAATAAGGACTAATAAATGTTTGGTCATCATAGAAAAGAGAGATTGTCAATCTATACAATCAAATATCAAACTAATTGATGAATTGAAAATGTTTTAATGATGAACATTAATGACCTTAAAAATCTTGTATTGTGTGTTATAATGTAATTCCATAAATATATTGTGTGTTGCATACAAGAAATGTATGAATTTAAGTTTAAAGAAAACAAAAGTTATACAACCTTAAATAATATTTTAAAGTGTTTTAAAAAGTTTTACAGAGTGTTTTAAATTATTATTTAATTGATTATCTCTTGTGATAATTAATTATCATAGTTGATAATTGATTGCCATTAGTACGAATTGATCATGGATCAGTCAACACAAAACCCTACTTTTATTGATAATTGGTTATCTTTTTAAATAATCAGTTAGGCGTTAATTTGTTCTCTTTGCTAAAGATTTGTTACACTTTAGTTCTTTCATTTGGCTTTAAATGTTTCTCAATTGCTTACGCAATTAATTGATTAACATAATCAATTATCTTTTACAAATAGCTTTGACATGCATATAGTGATAGTTAATTAGGTATAATAGTGATCAATTATATTATTCTAAGTTATGCTTTTATAATTAACCAAGAACAAAATAATCAATTATCTTAACATAACCAATTAAGATACAAATTAAATATCTTTATAAATAGTTTTTGAGATTTTTTTTGCATGAAATATAATGTACAAAGCTCAAACTTTTTCAAAGACACAAAAACATTGTTTAGAAATACTCCAAGAACATCATCTCTTAGAAATTATCTAAAAATACTTGAGAAGATTGTGTATTCAATATTTGCTTATTTTTGTTTGATTTAATCATTAGTATCCATCACAAACAGATTATATCTTCCTTATGTGTAATTCAACTAGTATAGGTGTGTTTATAGCATGTTGCTCCAAGGGTATTGTCATATCTCTTCAGAGTTGTTCAAGAGATTGTTAGTTGCATTATTTGAAATTATGATTACATGTTTTAAGGGTGTGTTGTGGTTCTAAATATAAATACTAAAAATCATTCTAAATTTGAATGATTGATATTGGATGTAGAATTGGGAGATATTTGAAATAGTTTTAAAAAATATTGTGCAATATCTCTATTTATATATTTTATCTTTCTTATTTCTTTAATTGAAAGAAAACATACTCTTGCATCATGTGTTTGAAGAAAAATTTTGAAAAATAAAAGTTTGAAAATAATCAATTCACCTTCCTTCTTGATTAATAATTCAACATAATATTTGGTTTAAAAATATAATCTACATTTTCAGTGTAAAAAAAGAATTATTTTATTCATTAAAGGCAAAAAATTTCAAATATTTATAAAATATTATTATATTATACTAGTAAAACATGAAAATAAAAATTTGAATGCATAATAATGTATATTAGAATATAAGGAACAAGGAAAGCAAAACTAAAATGTGAGGATTAGGCCTGTAAATTTATCTCATGATAAATGTGTTTCCCTTTAAGTAGGTCCCACATGTATAGACAAACCATTAATGTTAATTATAAACTACATGGACAAAACAAGGCTTAAATATGACTTTGTAGACAAGATGCACCTATACAAGAGAATGAAAGCAAAACAAGAAAACAATATTCATAGAAATATAACTAGCAACCATGTGGGCGTGTCTGCAGGTGTAGGTTGGGTGTGGGTGTGTGTGCGTGAGCAGGTAGGTGTGTATATAGACATGTGTGGGTGTGTATATGCATGTGCATGTGTGTGCGCTTTAGAGTTTTACAAGTGTCTTTGATTTTGTTTATCTGTCCATAACACCTTCAAAATGAGTTTGTCATATTCGTTAACTGGGGCTTAGTTTCCATTTTCTACTACTTTCTATTAAAGAATGTGCTCATGTATTGCTACTAAAGGTTAAGCTTCTCACCCTTAAAAAAGGGGAGGTTTGTTGACAACATTTTCTTTGTTTTCCATGATAGCTAATGATCATGTCTTCTAGTCCTACAAAGAACCACTAGTACAAAATAGACATTTAATGTCTGCGTTCAATGACGGTTAAAACCAAAAACGACGTTGTCAAAACGCGGTGACATTTTTGTAAATAAATGAACAACCATGATGTCGGTTATCCAAAAAACGACGTTGTGTTGTCACCATAACGTCGGTAAAGAAAAAAACCGCCATTGAATTTCCACTTAAGACATGAAAATTCAAAAATTTAAAATTTTAAAATGGTGCTGAAGCACCACGTCGATTAGGAGTTACTAACCGACGTGGTGTTGTCTCACATGATGTCAGTTTTGACCACTTAACCGACGTCATGGTGACTATGTTGCTGAAATGAACTAGGGGGTAAAATTAGGGTATGCATAACGTCGGTTCTGGGCTCCTAACCGACGTTGTGAATCACCTGAAATCAATTTGGGGATTTCAGGTGATGCACCACGTTGGTTAGGAGCTTAGAACTGACGTGGTGCTCCCAGTTTTACCCTACCAGCGTATTTTCACTTTCACTTTTATGCTTCTTCAATTGTTCGCGCCTTCTTCTTGCACTATTCTGACAACTTTCTTCCTCATTTTCGACCTCCATTTTGTCCTCATTCAACTCCATTTCACTCTTTCTCCATCATAAAGGTTGATAACTTTATTTTGACCGTTCCATTTTCGTTTTCAATCTCGGTTTTATGTGGCTTTCGTTTGAAGCTTTGAGTTCTCTTTTTCTCCTCCATTTTCGTTTCATTTTAGTGGTTTTGTTAGTTTATTGACTATTTGTTTGCGTTTTGTGATTTTGGTAGTTGTTGTTTGTCCCCTTTTGGGTTTGCTTGTCTTCTCTGTTTTGGTTCACCACTACTTCTCGGTTTTGGGTCACCACTGCTTCTCGTTTTGGATCACCACTGCTCTTCAAGAGGTATGTTCTTTATCGGCTTTGAAGTGGAAAATTAGAATGGTTATTTGGATTTAAATGGTTATCGTATGATTAGAATGCTTGTTTGGATTGCTTGTATGATTGGAATGTTTGTATGGTTTGAATGCTTAAATGGCCTTTGTGTATAGTTTAATATATAAGAAACGTGTTTGGGTATTGAGTTCGGGGATGTTCGATCCTCGACAATTTGTATTTAGTCTTGCTTATTTAGGGTTTTATCTGAAAATCATTCACTATTCGTAGTGATGGATCGAAGTTGGATAAATGCAAGTCAAATAAGTGATGTTTATGAGAAAGGTGTTGAAGATTTTTTGGAATTTGCTAAACGGAATGGAGCAGGAAGAAATGGAAGATATTACTGTCCGTGTGTGAATTGTGTGAATTTAAAAAGACTAGATAT